>FLSH01000310.1_pt2 | contig 45419 bp, 30 predicted proteins | sample 1550441 | NCBI WGS metagenome assembly FLSH01 (sample SAMEA4031756, study PRJEB14383) | metagenome | biome: human; feature: oral; material: saliva | place: Philippines | collected 2014 | reverse complement strand
AACTATATAAACGCAAAAAGCATCGGAAGTGCACACTGCCCCCAATGCTTTTTGCGTATTATTATATGAGGTATAAGTTTTTCGTCCTTAAAAGAATCTGTTTTTATCTGATTGCGTTTAACCCTGTTCAAGTATTTTCTTGTCTGTCAAGAAATCCAAGAGTCCGACAGTCAATACTCCGAGTTCGTCTTCCTTGCGGTGGATATCATCACCTACAATGACAATTTTACGGAAGTGGTCATTGATTGACAATAAAGGACGTCGCTCTTGCTGTTCCTTTTCTGGCGTAGGCATGTGAAAGGCTGACTGGATATACACTCTGTATGGAGGGCGGTTCACCACAAAGTCTACCTCCAACTGTTTTCTGACAAACTTACCGTTCTCATCCTTGCCACCAAGTTCAACCAATCCTACGTCCACATTATATCCTCGACTGCGAAGCTCATTATAGATAATGTTTTCCATAATGTGCGTTTCCTCTTGTTGGCGATAGTTGAGAATGGCAGCACGTATGCCGATGTCTGCGAAGTAGTATTTCGTCTCGGTACCAATATATTTTCTTCCTTTCACATCATAGCGCAAAGCTTCTTCTATCAAGAAAGAGTCTTTCAGATAGTCAATGTATTGTTTTATAGTGTCTCTTTTTATGGTTACCCCTTGTGAAGATTGAAAAGTATTGGCTATTCTGGTTGGATTGGTTGACGAACCAATGCCCGAGGCTATTACACGCACCAATTCCTTCATTCCTTCAGGATTACGCAGATGGTTGCGCTCAATTACGTCACGCAGATAGGTAGTTTCATACAGACCACGCAAATAGTCTGTTTTCTTTTCTTCCGTTTCAAGCAAAGCCACCTGTGGCAGTCCTCCAAAAGTATAGTAATCCAACCAAGCTTTGCGTATATCTCCACCAATACCACTAAAGTATTCGTCAAAGGTGAGAGGCCATATGCGTATCTCGTCCCCTCTACCTCGGAACTCAGTCACAACATCACTTGATAGGAAGCGAGAGTTTGAGCCCGACACATACACATCTACATTCCTCATGTGTGTCAAGCTAAGAATAACCTCCACAAATTCTTCTACCAACTGTACCTCGTCCAAGACTATATAATAAGGTTTGCCATCATCCACAACCTTTGAATCTATATAGTCGAGCAAGGTATCAGGCTTCCTCAACCGCCTGTTTCGGAAATCATCAAGTTGTATCTCAATGATGTGACTATCAGTTACCCCATGTTCCAACAGCCAGTTATGCCAGATGTCAAACAGCAGGAAAGACTTTCCACATCGTCTGACACCTGTTATAATCTTCACAAGTCCATTCCCACGTCCTGCGATAAGTTCATCCAAATATTTCTTACGTTCAAATATCATATTAGAGTACTATTTTTGATATTAGTATCATATTTTACACCACAAAGATAACTTTTTTATTTCGAAATACAGCATAACCAATGGAAAAACTGCGTTTAAGAAGTATAAAAATGTGATAAAACAGTATGATAGGCTACATTTCTATTGGTTCTTATAGAATAAAAAGGGATGATTGGCAATCATATTCTTTAAGGTAGTCGTTTCAACCGTACCCCTTCATAAATTTCGTCATATAACTTCTATTCACCACATTACGGAGTCGGTTTAAAACGCCCCTCCCAACCCTTATTTCGTGATTCCTGATGTATTGAAAGTTAAATACGTTAAATCTTCACCTTTTCGTATCTAATCAGAATCCATACGGTCACTTTTCTACCGTTTAGAGCGTATAACATTGATAATCAACTAATAATAGATACAGCGATTGTAGCTCTCTGACTTCTGTAACCATTCCCAATAGTGTTACGACAATAGGTAGCGAAGCTTTTAGCGAATGCACCAACCTGCAAAAAGTACATATCGGAGATAGTGTTAAGGCTATAGGAGAATACGCATTTGATAACTGTACCAGTATAACACAGATTTCAAGTGAGGCAGTCGTACCTCCAACCTGTGAATCAGGTGTTTTTACCGACATTAATAAATCTAAATGTAAACTTTTTGTTCCTAAGAATAGTCTTGACGCATATAAACAAGCAGACCAATGGAAAGATTTTTTCTTAATAGAGGGTAGTACTACTGGCATTACAAACACTGTTTATAATAAAGCTGAGCTTGCCGATGTCTATACAATAGATGGAACAAAACGGCTAAGTAAAGCAAGCACTGACGAAATTAATGCTTTGCCAAAGGGTGTTTATATTGTCAATGGTAAAAAGATAATCATTAAATAAGGTTCTTCCGTTAAATGGATAGATATATCTGATTAGTTATATATAAAAAAGCTGGTATTATGTATCTTTGTAGTGACCAAACTTCAAGAACATGAATACCAGCATAATGCAAAACGCCGGCATAAGTGACAAAAAGAGACCTAAAATCTCTTGTAATCCCTTTATTTACTATAGTTTTGAGCAAAAAACTTTTTGATGACAAAAAAATCAGCTTTTATTGCAGTTCTCATCGCACCATTAAAAAGGGTAAGGAGAATGGTTATCAGCGTTGGTTTTGCAAAGACTGTAAACGCTATTTTATAGGACATCGTTGCTTGACGAAGGAAGATGTAAATTCTGCATATTCCTTAGAGAATCTGACAGTATCCGACCTTGCCAGAGAATTTGGCGTATCAACTCGTACGATTCATCGCTATCTGTCATCAGAATACAAGGAGAACCTCCCTAAATTAGTTTCTAGTAATGTTGTAGTCTTAATGGATGCTACTTACTGGGGAAGAAGATTTGGTGTTGTTATAATGAAAGATCACATACCGGGTCGTGTGCTATGGTATAAGTTTATTGACAAGAAAGAAACAATTACAGAGAAGGTATTTCATATCTTGAGTTGCATGGATATAATGTTTTAGGCATAGTGAGCGATGGCATAAAAGGGCTTCGTCAAGAGTTCCACCAGCTTATGACTATAAGAACAAAACTGACATTGCACCCCAAATTACAAGCGTCACAAGACTTGCTTGGCATAGCTAAAATGCTTTGCCATACAGACAAAGATTCTTTTATAGGAGCTTTGACTGCATGGCATGAGAAATGGAAGGACTTTATAAACGAAAGGGCAAAAGGAGTAGATGGGAAAACGCATTATGTGCATAAGAACACAAGAAGCGTATATTTAAGCTTAAAGAGGAATATGCCGTGGTTGTGGACATTCTATGACTTCCCTGAGTTGCAAATGCCGAATACAAACAATGAATTGGAAGTACTCAACTCTACTTTGAAAGCAAAATTAAACCTACATAAGGGCATTAGCAAAGAAAGGAGAAAGTCATTATTCAAGACTTTTTAAAGGTTCATTCCCCTTGTAGATAAAGGAATATAAGATGTTTTAGGTCTCTTTTCGTCACTTATACCAAAGATTGTAATAGATTAGTCTACTCACCCTTTACAGTATTAATTAGGCTAAAGAAATCTGTTACTCCGCCAAAAGGCGTTAACCCTGTTACTTTGTCTTATCGTAACCTGTCTACGTTCCGTTCACTTTGTTACCCTGTCTCTTCTCGTACCCTGTCTACAATTCGTTCACTTTGTTACCCTGTCTCTTGCATACCCTGTCCTCGGTTAATACCGTCTTAACAATGGTATTCAGTCAAAACGAAGTTTCCTGTCATTCCTGTCAGTCTTGATCTCCACGTAACTATTTAGGACACAGTGTGATTACAAGAAATGTTAAATATGACAGCAAATAAGAATAAAACTTTTTCTTGTAATAATGTGTAATTAATCCAGTCTTCTGTTGACAGTCTTTCTGCTCTATGCTCGAGAGAACTGAGAGAAAATAGTTATGTTATTAGGGCAATAGATTACTCCTTCAGTCTTAGCTTGGTTATATACTTCTGTTACTCCAGCCAAAGGCGTTCACTTTGTTACTCTGTCTCCTTTATACCCTATCTAAAATTGTTCACCTTGTTACCCTGTCTCCTTTATACCCTATTTAAATTCGTTCACCTTGTTACCCTGTCTTCCCATATCCAGTCTAAATCCGTTCACTTTGTTACTCTGTCTTTCCATACCCTGTCTAAAGCCGTTTATTCTGTCTTTTGTGTATTTTGTCCTTGCGTCCTGTGAGAGATTAACGGTAATAATCACGTACATGTATCACTTTTACTACAAAGGGCTGTAATATCATTCGAAATGTCGGATAATACACATAATTATTTGCAAGGTTTTTAATTTTTATGTATTTTTGCAAATTCGCTGTTAAAAAAAGCGAGTAATGAAACCTTATTCTCACAATAAGTAATATTATTCTTTTTACTCATTAGAGTAAATCTAAACATTAAAGTACCAGAGGGAAATGAGAAAAGAAATGCAAAAAAGTAATCTTGTATTGCGTCTTTGGGCAGTACTGGCTCTGATGTTAATGCTTAGTATAGGGTCAACCGTCTCGGCACAAACGCAGGATGTCGATAAGATGGTGGTGACGCTGTCTATGAAGCAAACAGAATTAAAGACCTTTTTAGACGAGGTGTCTAAGCAAACGGGGTTGCAGTTTGATGTGGCTCCCGACCTCTTGTCTCAAGCGGAGAAAGTTAGTATTGAGGCACAGGGACAGCCTGTTCGTGCCGTTTTAGGGCAAGTGTTCAATAAGTCAGGCTTCAGTTATAGTATTGAAGGCAACAATGTCAAACTTAGTCGTAAACCTACGCAGGAGAAGCGAAAGGGAGTGTATGGGCAGATAACCGATAAAGATGGTCTGCCTCTACCTGGTGTAACCATTCGAATGAAAGGTTTTAATGGTGGTTATATAACGAATTTAGATGGTCAGTATGAGATAAATACCGACCAGCCAGAGGTTACGCTCACCTTTAATTATATAGGATATAAACCTTTAGAGAAAAAGGTGAAGAATGGAACGGCAGGTAATTTCACCATGCAAGAAGACGTTGGTGAGTTAGGCGAAGTCGTTGTAACAGGTTTTGCTACAAAGAACAGAAATAGCTTTACGGGCTCACAAGTATCTATAAAGAAGGACGAACTCTTGTCAGTGGGTACAAAGAATGTACTTACAAGTTTGGCTAACTTTGTGCCAGGTCTTAGTGTGTTAGAGGATAACCTTGGCGGATCTGACCCAAATAAGATAGCTGATATCAATATTCGTGGACGTGCTACCTTTTCTGGTCAAGCCAACTTACCAGTCTTCGTTGTTGATGGTTCGCAGGTAAAGGTAGACTATGTCAATGACATGGATATGAACGATATAGAGTCGATAACCGTACTCAAAGATGCTTCTGCCTCTGCCCTCTATGGTGCGAAGGCTTCTGCAGGTGTTATCGTTATCACAACAAAGGCGCTCAAGGGAGGTAAGTTGAGATTTAATTACAGCGGTACTATGCGTTTGTCAACCCCTGATTTGAGTGATTATAAGTTGCTTTCAGCATCACAAAAGCTTGAGTATGAGCGTTTAGCAGGTCTTTATACAGCGACCGACTTAGCTGAACTATATACATTACAAAACAAGTACGCATACTATTACAACCAGATTCAAGACGGTGTAACAACCGATTGGATTAAGAAACCATTGCGTAATGCACTTTCTTCACAGCACAGTTTAAGTATTGATGGTGGTGACGAGCATGCACGTTATAATTTAGGTGTACGTTATGGAGACGAAGAAGGTGTAATGAAAGGTTCGAGTCGTGAGCGTTTGTCAACGAATTTCAAACTCTCCTATAACCTTTCTGGTAAGTTCTTTATCAGTAACACGGCTACCATCTCATCAGTGAAATCAAATCAATCACCATACGGTGACTTCTCTGATTGGGTGAAGCAGAATCCATACGAGTATCCATACGATGAATATGGAGCATTGAAACCAAAGTTGAACTACGACCTCTCTAACCCATTATATGAAGCGTCTTTAGGCAGTTTCAACAAAGGTAACACGCTTGATGTGTTAAACACAACAACATTACAGGTGTGGTTAGGCGAGAAATTCAGAATTGATGGCGATTTCTCTATACAAAAGACAAAATATGAGGGACGTAACTTTGTGTCACCATTCTCGGCAGATCAGATTAAGAACGTAGCCGATGTGTCACGTAGAGGACGTCTGACAGAGACCTTCACCAGTACAACGACCTATCAAGGTAAGTTGATGGTGTCATACAACAACTACATATTTAGTAAGTTATTCCTCACAGCGATGGCCGGTACATCCATTGAATCAAATTCAGTCGATGGTAGTACGTATGGTTCAGTAGGTTATTATTCAGACAATGTAGCCCACCCATTGTTGGCAGGCAACTATCCAACAGGTAAACCAGGTGGTATAGACAGTAAGTATAATGGTGCAGGTTTCTTCGTGAACCTCAACTCTATATGGGATAACCGTTATTTCTTAGATGTCATCTATCGTTATGAAGGATCGTCTAAGTTTGGTAAGAACTCACGTTTTGCACCTTTCTGGAGTGTGGGAACAGGATGGAATATTCACAATGAGAAGTTCCTTAAGGGTTCACCATTTCAGCTGTTAAAGCTCCGTGCAAGTGTGGGTTACCTTGGTAACATCTCCTTTGAGCCATATCAGGCATTGACTATGTACACCAGCTTGGCAGGACTTAACTATATAAAAGGTATTGGTGCCATCCCAATGGGTATCGGAAACAAGAACCTTAAATGGGAGAGAACACTCAGTGCGAACGTCGGTCTTGATCTCACAATGTTTAAGGGTCGTTGGGACTTCTCGGCTGATGTCTATAGGAAGAACACAGACAACCTGTTGCTTGATATTACTAAGGCCCCATCATTGGGTATTACAACCTCCCGTGAGAATGTCGGAGAGGTAGAAAACCATGGTTTCGAGTTCCAGACACGTGTTATTCCTATCAAGAACAAGGACTGGGAGTGGTCGTTAAGTCTTAATTATGCTTACAACAAGAATAAGATTAAGAAGATCAGTAACGCACTTCGCGAACAAAACGAGAAGAACCAAGCAAAGGGCGGTGTGGTCCCATTGCCTATCTATGAAGAAGGTCAGTCGTTGACCGCATTGAAGGTAGTCTCTTCAGCAGGTATCGACCCTATTACGGGTGATGAAGTCTTCATTAAGCGTGACGGTAGTCTTACATTCGTCTACGCCCCTAACGATAAGGTCGTATATGGCGACACCACACCATTCGGTATGGGCTCAATCGGTTCTTACCTTACCTATAAGCAGTTCTCAATGGGAATGTCTATGCGTTATTCCTTCGGTGGAGCTGTTTACAATCAGACATTAGCAACGAAGGTAGAGGGTGCCGACCCACGCTATAATGCTGACGAACGTGTATTTAGCAGCAGATGGAAAGAAGTAGGTCAGCAGGCTAAGTACAAGCGTATCAGCGATTCAAGTGTACCAATGCAGACCTCTCGATTTGTTGAGACAAATAATTATATCACGCTGAGCAGTCTCTCACTTGCCTACGAGGTACCATTGACATTGATACAAAGATATGGACTTAAGCGTTTACATCTTGAGATGTTGGCCAACGACCTCTTCTATCTCTCATCAGTAAAACGTGAGCGCGGATTAAGTTATCCATACGAACGTAGCGTAGAGTTATCAGTTAGACTTGGATTTTAAGCCGGTAGATAGCAGACACATTAATATAATGTAGAAAGACTATTAGGTAACAATAATAAAAAAGAAGATGAAGAAAATAACATATTACCCTAAACTGTTGATAAGTGCTGTGATGGTGCTGTTGGTGGTATCATGCAGTGACTTTATCAATGTTCAACCAGCAGGACAAGTTGATGAGGATGAGCAATTCTCATCAATCCGTGGTTTCCGTAATACGATGTATGGTGCTTATGGTAGCATGGCAACGTCAGACTTATATGGTGGAAACTTAGGCTTTGGTTTTGTTGACCAATTAGGACAAATGTTTGGTTACGATAACTCGTCAGAGACAAGCTACTTCGTAGGTCAATACGATTATATGCGCAGTGATGTACGTACTATTGTTGATGCCATTTGGGCAAAGCAATATCAAGCAATAGCATACGTCAATAATATAATTTATCATACAGAGAATGCTAAGTTTGAGCATGCAGAGCTGCCTTTGATGCGTGGTGAGTGCTATGGCTTACGTGCCTTTATGCACTTCGACCTCGTTCGTCTTTTTGCTGAAGACTATGGTCAAAGCAATGAGGCAACACGTGGTATACCATATTCAACGACTTTCGACCTCAACAATAAGCAATTATTGACTTTGCATAAAACGTATGAAGCGATATTGTCCGACCTTGATAAAGCAGAAGAACTCCTCAAGAATGATAATGTAGTAAATGTTGAGACAACAGTTACCAGCGATTATCTAAAGGGACGTGCAGTGTTCTTTAATAAGTATGCTGTGGCTGCTACGAAGGCAAGAGTCTATTATTCTATGGGCGACGAGGCTAATGCAGCTAAGTATGCTAAGCAAGTAATCGACGCAACCAATAACTTCTCGCTGAAGAAATATAGTTCATTGAGCGATGTAAAACGCTTCCCAGCAGCAGGAGAGTTGATCTTCGGCTTGTATAATAACACCCTTTCAAGCACTATCTCCACCCTTTTCCTGTCACAGACAGCACGTGGAACATTTACAGAAGGACGTAGAGACCTTGAGAATCTGTATGAGACATCAGCCTTCTCAGCCACAAGTACCGACCTACGCTATACAGCTTATTACAGACAGAATACCACATCAGACGGTTTGAAAAGCTACTCTTTTGTGAGATTCTTAGAGAGCGATGCACAGGTAAGCAGTAATCCTTTACAAGGTTTGACACTCATCCGTCTGCCAGAGATGTATTATATCTTAAGTGAATGTACATACGATAGCGATAAGACAGAGGCTGTTAGACTACTCAATGAGGTAAGGAAGAGCCGTGGCTTGGAGGATGTTGACAGTGCTAAGGTAGCAACAAGAGAGGCCTTCAATAAGGAGATGTTGCGTGAGCGCATGCGTGAGATGCCTGGTGAAGGACAAACATTCTATGCGTTGAAGCACTACAACAAACCATTTACCGACTTTAGAGGTATTACCACACGTCAGCCATCTAATTCCATCTTTGTCTTGCCTTGGCCAGATACGGAGAAAGAGTTCGGAGGACAGTAAGTAATTAAACACTTTATGAAGATGAAAAAAGCAATAAGAAATATACTACTTGTTTGCACTGGTGTGACCATGTTTGCAGCATGCAGCAACGTTGACTATGATGGTGAGCACAGTTCTGACGGTATGTTTGAACCGACAAACCAAGTTCGTTTCTATTATGCACAGCCAGGCGATACCACTGTGAACTATTCATTTGGAGTGAAGCCTGTTGATACGCTTACGCATGTCGTCTACCTCCCTGTGCAGCTCGTTGGTAACCTTTCTGCAGAGTCGCAACCATTCAGCGTAGAGGTAGGTAAAGGAACAACAGCTATTGCTGGAAAACATTACACACTGAATGCTGACACCTTACATTTCGCTCCTAATGCCTATCGCACCTATGTCCCTGTGACGCTGATACGTGCTAACTTATCAGAAGATAAGGACGACTCAATCCGCTTAGTATTAAACTTAGTTGGAAAGGGGACGCTGGGTACACGACTCACCAAGAGTAACACGGTAAAGATAACCTTTAATAATGTACTTTCAAAGCCAGACTTCTGGGTGGTAATGGAGAGTTATTGGGGGTTAGGACCATTTACCAAAAACAAGTATCGTAAGCTCCTTTCGTATTATGATAGTAATGAGGCAACTATCAGAGATATCATTGAAGGCTCTGATGTTACGGCACAAGGCTATCTCTATCAGCATGTGCAAGAGGTTGTTGCCTATTTTGCAGCTCATCCAGATGAGCTATAAGGATAGGGTAGGAGACACTACTTGTGTTAAGGTCTGTCCTTTTATTTCATCATGCGGTTTATCAATAACCTTCGTGTGGATAGCCTAAGACATACCTTATAATAATAGAATAATGGTAAACAGATAAATAAGCAATAAGATGATAAAGAAATATTTATATCTTCTCTTGGCACTCCCATTAGTGGTATTGTCATTTCAGTCATGCATAAAAGACGATTCTTACGGACCTTCTGGCAATTCGTCAAAGTTATCATTGGCGCAGGACTTACAGGAGAAATATACGCTCAATAGATGGGATACACTGAAGATTACGCCTAATGTCGTACAGACAAATGAGCAAAAGAAAGTTGACTATGAATGGGAGATAAATGGTAAGGTCGTATCGACTGATGCCTCTCTTAAATATGTATGTAAGGACTTTGGTTCTTTTCCATGCCGATTAAAGGTGAGCAATGGAGACAATATTCAATATTACGAGTTCGGTCTTAACGTACAATACTCTTATGTTGACGGTCTTTACATATTAGCAAGTAATGGCGGAAAGACAATCGTTTCTTATCTGCCAGAGGCTGGTAGTACCAAAACCTTTGACTTAGACGTGCTGCAAAAGAACAATCCAAGCATTGATTTCACAGGCGAACCTAAGGGAATTGACTATGCTTTGGCTCGTGATAACAAGACTCCACTCTTGTTTGTAGCGGTGGGTAGTCCAAGTACTATTTATGAGTTTGATGGCAATCTGATGGTTAAGCGCTTCACAACTAACTGTACAGGCGACGTGTCATACCTTAGGAAGAGTGCCTTGACCTATCCTAAGTCAATGCTGACAATGGTTGATCATATTCCAAACCGATTGACACTCTCTGAGACAACACCTTTCAATTTAGGTAAGTCAATAAAGGATGCTTTAGGTTCAGACATCTCCTTGGCTGATGCAGCCACAGCTTGGAAGCAACAAGACCTACGTTATGTACAAGGCTACGTAATGTTTGATAACGCCGAAGGACGATTGGTAGCACAGAAGGTGCAAGCTACTGGTAAAGTACCTGTTGAACTGTTAAAAGGTAAGTTTACAGGTGAGACACTGGTTGGCATGGGCGCTGTAGACAACGAGCGTAACATCGTTTTGCTCACATGGAATGCAGCATCATCAAAGTTTAAGTGTTACTACATCTTCCCAGGTTTCTATCCTTCTACCGCTACAAAGGTTGAGGCTGCCGTTGTAAAAGACGAGGCTGTCGTACCAGCTACAGCAGGTTTGACCACACAGTCAGTAGTGCGCGTGTCAGCAGAGAAGAACTTAGTTTACTATTCTGCAGGTAATAAGCTGTATGCTTATAACGTGTTGTCTGGTGGTAACTTCCCTCAGAATGCCTTGACAACATTTGGTGATACAGGCGAAACCATCGCCGACATGCTTATCTCAGAAGGGAGCAATAAGCTTTATGTTGCCACAAACGCAGCTACAGGACAGCTTGTAGGAAGTATCTACTGTTATGATTTGAATGAAAACAAGTTGCTCTGGCAGAAGAAGAATATTACCGGACGTATCAAGAGTATTACATACAGACAATAATGAAAGTGGCATGTAAGATGACTACATGCCACATTCAAACTATAATTCCAACATGAAAACAAACAATCTAATAGCTACCATACGCACAATAGGAATAGCCTTATTACTATTGTGCGTTAATGTTAAGACCTTTGCCGATGATAAGAAAGGCGACGAAGACAAGAAGGCTAAGAAGGAGACTAAATACGATAAACTATTCAAAGACAAGAAGAAAGAGACCGCAAGTAGTAAGTTTATCACGGTACATAAGTGTGATGGGAAACTCTACTTGGAGGTTCCTGTCAAATACTTGCATAAAGAGATGTTGTTAGGAGGTGGTATCTCTTCCACCACCGACCCAACTTATCTGACCATCGGTACCAAGAGCTTCACCCCTCTCCACTTCTTCTTTGAGGTACAAGATAGTAGTCTTGTGATGAAGACGCCTAACAGTGTCGTTTATTCAGATGGTAGTGCAAGTGCCGAGATGCAAGAGGCCTTAAAGATTAGCTACCGTGATCCCGTCTTGATGGGATTTAAGATTGCGGCTTACAATAACGATAGTACGGCTCTTGTGATTGATGTAACCGACCTCTTAGCACGTCCTAACAGTATGTTACCTGTTATCCCAAAGAAGTCGGGCGACTTGGCATTGAGTGCTTCACCTAAGAGTGAGATGTCCTTTGTCAGAGCAATTAAAAGCTTCGACAACAACATTGTTGTGAATGTTGACTTCAACTATCTACTCACAGCATCACTCATGTCCTTACCTGTAGCCAGTGAGATTCCGACAACCGTAGGAGTAACCTATAGTTTAGCGTTGTTGCCAGATAGTAAGATGCGCCAGCGTATAACAGATTCGCGAGTAGGTATAGCATCCGTGTCAAAGCTCACCTTTAATAATAATATTGCTAAAAGTAAGCAGACCTTCATAGCACAACGTTGGAACCTTGTACCACAGAGTATTAAGGCTTACGAGCAGGGAAAGCTCTCTAAACCAGTAAAGCCTATATGCTTTTATATCGATGACGCCTTCCCTGTAGAATGGAAGAATGCAATAAAGCAAGGGGTGGAGCTATGGAATAAAGCCTTCGAACAAGCGGGTTATCAAAAGGCTATTGAGGCCTTAGACTTCCCTAAGAATGATCGTAACTTTGATGCAGACGATATTGCTTATTCCTGTATCCGCTATGTGCCAAGTACCTCTGATAAGGTTAGCTCTTCTTTCTTGGCCAATCCACAGACAGGAGAGATTATCAATGCGTCGGTCTTTGTTCCGGCTAATGTAGGTAATCAGATTTATCGTTGGCTGTTCTTAGGATCAGCAGCATCCGATGCTTCCATGCGTACCTCCCATCTTCCACAAGACAAGTTCAACCAAGGATTGAAGTATCTTGTCGCACGTGAGGTGGGTAGAAATCTTGGTTTGCTCGATAATATAGGGGCTTCTTATTCTTATCCGGTCGATTCTCTCCGTAACAGTACATTCACTCGTGCAAACAATCTTGCGGCTTCTATCATGGCTAACACACCTTTTAACTATGTTGCTCAACCGAGCGATAAGGGTGTTGTCTATATGCCAGAGAATATTGGACAGTATGACAAGCATGCTATTGAATGGGCTTATCGTTACTTTGACCCAGCAAAGACAAGTTTAAGCGAAGAGACCTCTACACTCGAAAAGATGGTAGATAAGCGTGTACAAAATCCTCGTTATCGTTTCTTCCGTACCTCTTCTTTGATTTGGGACCCACGTGTTCAGGAGGGGGCATTGGGTAATGACGCCATTAAAGCAAGTGAATACGGATTGCGTAACATGCAAATTGTTGAGAACAACCTTTATAACTGGGTGAAAGACGATGATGATAGTCGAATTAAAGAGAACCTGTATCTGACAATCTCTCAGCAGAGATACGCCTTCTTCAAGCGTGTACTGAGTAATGTCGGAGGTATCTTCCTGAACGACATGAAAGTCTCTTCGGGTGTTCCTCGCTATGAGGTCGTACCTAAGGCACGTCAGCGTCAGGCGATGTTATGGTGCTTGAACCAGGCAAAACACTTTAAGCAATATGCCAACCCAGGCTTTGAACGTAAGGGCTTCATGGCTATAAGCTATTATGACCAGTTGTTAGAGTTTATTGGCTATGACCTCTTTGGCGTTCGTACACGCTTGGCTGTAGCGTCACACCTGTCTGCACAGAGTTATAGTCAGAAGGAATACTTCGACGACCTCTTCTCTTCTCTCTTCCAGAGTGCACAATTATGCAAAGCACCATCACAGGAAGAGCGTGTGCTGCAACGTGCTTATCTTACTTATTCACGTGCGGTGATTGACAAAGCTAACAAACAAGGCGGCAACGGACCAGCAGCTCTTCAGTCTACAATGGTTACTGGTAATCAGACTAATAGCGTAGCCTTTGGTAATCCTACAGCATCACTCGCACCAACAGTGGATGCGGCCTTATTAGATGGTTCGGCTATCTATTTCTACACCTCACTGTTGAAGTTGAAGCCAATGTTAGAGGCGTGTGTCAAAGCAAAGCTCTCTCCTGAGGCACACTCACATTATTCTATGTTACTCTTTAAGGTGAACAAAGCTTTGGAGGATGGTCAATGAAATATTCATTAATAGCTAATAAGTTAATGCGTCGCATATTATTACTTCTACTTCTCTTCTCTCTGGCAGTCACATCGGGGTCGGCTTTCCCGTTGATGAAACGTAAGAAGAAGGCACAGAGCAGTCAGACCGAAAAGAAATCAGCCTACGAAAGGGCCCTTACTGAGCAACTAACGGAGTCAGTACGGGGTAGTTTCGTTTCGTTCCATAAGACAGATGGACGCTTGTTGATGGAGCTTCCGAAAGAGTCGATGGGGCGTGACATGCTTATTGGCGTCACTATCTCGTCTGTCTCCAATCCAAAGATGGGCGACTTAGGCTTTAAGAACTCCAATTTAGTGCATGTACGCTTCATTGAGAAGGATAGTTCTGTGGTGATGCAGGTCGTCAACACCGATTTGTATGTGCCTAAGGACCAACCTTCAGCAAAGCTTGCTGCAAGATTGAACTACGATAATCTCGATTTCTTTTCATTCCCTATAAAGGCGCATAACGACTCCACTGGGGCTGTACTCTTCGATGCTTCGTCGTTTGTCCTCAAGGAGAACCGCTTCTTCCCAGTAATTGCTAAGAACGTGGGGTCGTACTCTGTGAACGCTTCGCTTAAAGAGGACCTCACGAGAGTGACGAAGTTAAAGGTGTTTGACACGAATGCCTGTGTCGGAATGGACAGACATTACATTATTAGCCTGTCTGGTAAAAAGGGCTCACCTATCACGAACTATCCTGTAACCATAGGCGTAAACTTCACGTTAGCACTGTTGCCTAACGACTTGATGACACCTCGTTTGAGTGATACACGTGTGGGGATGTTCCTAATGAATAAGGATGTCCTTAAGAAAGATGGGTCTGTTGATAAGGCAACATTCGTCAAGCGTTGGCGCCTTATACCGAGGGACACGACTGCTTACTTTGCTGGTGAACTATGCGAACCGACTAAGCCTATCGTCTATTATGTAGAGAACACGTTCCCTCCTCTTTGGAAGCAAGCTATTAAAGCAGGTGTTCTATGGTGGAATAAGGCCTTCGAGAAGATTGGTTTTAAGAATGTTATGCAGGTGGCAGACTTCCCTACGAACGATCCTAACTTCGACCCAGATGACTTTAAGTATTCATGTATCAGATACCTACCTACAGATGTCGAGAATGCTATGGGACCTTCTTGGACCGATCCACGGACCGGAGAAGTGATCAACGCTACCGTACTTGTCTATAATGACGTTGTTAATACGATTAATAACTGGCGGTTTGTACAAACGGCACAGATTGACCCTCGTGCTCGAGGAGTACAAATGCCTGATAGTATAATAGAGGAGACATTGGAATACATCATTGCGCACGAGGTGGGTCATACGCTTGGTTTCATGCACAATATGGCGGCATCGGCGGCACTCCCTACCGACTCCTTGCGTTCTGTGGCCTTCACACAGCAGTATGGTACAACAGCTTCTATCATGGATTATGCTCGTTTCAATTACGTAGCACAACCTTCTGACCATGGCGTTAAACTTACTCCTCCACGTCTTGGGGTCTATGACTATTATGCTGTTGAGTGGGCTTATAAACTTTTCCCAGGCTCAAAGGGCTTCGAGGATGACGCTAAGCAGCTGCGCTTGTTGGCTGATAAGCATGAAGGCGACCCCTTCTATCGCTATGGTCTACAGCAGACGGGTACGAAGTATGACCCCTCAGCCATCGAGGAAGACCTTGGTGACGACCCTGTGAAGTCGTCTACTTATGGTATGCAGAACCTTAGGATGATTCTCAAGAACCTTGACCACTGGATTGGCGATGAGGATGGCGATAGCAGAAAAGCTGAGTTATACAACGAGATCTTGTCTCAAGCCATGCATTATGTGCGTAATGTCAGTGTCAACGTACCTGGTATCTATCTCTATCAGACAAGTGAGAAGTCGGGCTTACCTCGCTATAAGGTTGTGCCAAAGGCTAAACAAAAGGAGTCTGTACAGTGGCTTCTGAAGCAGGCTCGTACGTTTGCGACATTAGGTAACGATACGATTGAGAAGAAACTACCATTCGGAGCAAATAAGCCTTTTAAGATTTTAGCTCGTGATGTGCAGTCGCTTGCTATGATGGCAACGTCAAAGCTCGCTATTTCTTATTATCTTGACTCTACCTCTTATTCGCCAATTGAATATATGGAGGATGTTTATCAAGATGTCTTTGGTAAGACGATTGCAGGGAAGGAAGACCTCTCTGTGGCCGACCTCTCCATGCAGCGTCTCTATGTCGACCTATTACAAGAGGGCGTCTCTGACATGAAGCAAGCACCTAACGTGCATAATCTTCAGTCGGGCGTGGTGTCGGCTAATAATATTATTACCAGTCTGTTACAGCAGAAAGAGGCTGACGTAGAACAGACGGCATGTTGTTATCTGACCGACAAGCAACGAGGTTTAAGTGAGGACACCCATTTCCTTAACTTCGGTAATGGCTATGGTGAACCAGAACCGCTGTGGGGAACAACGGTTAACCGCACTTCTGAGTTCCAATTAGAGTATGCGCAAAAGCTGCTGTCTCTGTTAGAAACGACCATTCCACATGTGGCTACACCCGACCTTAAAGCGCATTATATGCTTCTCGAAAAGCGATTGAAAAAGTATTTGAAATAGTTAGTTCGTCGAACAAGAACCGTTCGCTCCCTATAAGTCTTCGGATTTGTAGGGAGTTTTTTATTTGTGACAATCCAATAAACTTAGTACTGTAAAGGTTTAGAAATATCTTTACAAAAACCCTTTGTAGCATGTGCATGATTGTCAAGGAGTAAGGTCTTTATGTGTCTTCATAACTAATAGAGAATCAGAAGGTTATGAAGAGCGTTTAAGAATATGCTTAGTAAGCTTCAAGAAGGGCGTTGTCAAGAGCGTTGATAAGGCCCTTCTTCAATGCAGTTAGGCGTCTTCTTGAATGGAGAAGGGCGTAGACTATAAACGAGAATACGAAAAAAAAGGACATTGTCCCTTTAATCTTTCTGTCTTCTGAACCGATGTGTCGTTCGATAACTCTTCATAGAAGCTACCATCAGAAACAGACTTAGAGGATGAACTAACGCAGCCTCTAATCATAATTAAAGCGATAATGTCTATCAGAAAACGTTTGTCGACCTTCCAACTCGGTAGGTCGTCAACTCATCTATTTATTCTTCTTCTTTTTGAAAAAGCCAAATCTCTTGTTAAGAAGACCAGTAGGATGCTTACCACCAAACATGCGATAGAGCTTCCAACTAAGGATAAGACCATCCAAGACCCCAGCTCCTGTGCTAAGAACACCAGAGAATCTCTGGGTAGGAGAGTTCTTGTCTTTAGGCTTGTGCATAAGCTCGTTCCACAGTCCAGCTATCCTATTGCTATCCTTTGTGATGTCAGTAAGGAGCTGCGCCTTACGCAGTCTTATGTCGTCCAACGTCCTATAACGAGGTCCAAAGTGCGTAGTCTGTTCAGTCATAAGCTTATTTTGACATTAAAAGACTTCCCAAGAATCTTACCAATGGGCGTTCAATCAGTCTGTGACGCAGTAAGATAAAGACGAAGAGCAGTAGCAAATAGCCACCAGCAACAATGAGGAAAGCCCATATAAGTGACCCTACCAGTGCCTGCAAAGCAAAGGCTGCAGCAAAGGAGAAGTAAATTAAGGAAATTAAGAGGATAGTACAGAACACTACCACGATAGTAATCACGGTCAGTAGTCGCACCACCTTCTCTATTACATCGAGCTTCACGTACTCTGACTGAAGCCCGATATAATGTTTTAGCACCTCTATTAAGTGTGCTATTGTTTCTACGTTCTTATCGTTCGAGAACATCCTCTATGATTTAGATAACGTCAGAAGCTGCGTCTTTGATGTCTTCAACGAACTCGTCAGTCTCCTTGCGACTGAGCTTAAGGTCGTGTTTCTTGCAGAAATCATCAACTGCTTCAGAAATCTTAGAACGTGTGTCTGTACCCTTCTCTGGAGCCAAAAGCAAACCGAGAGTAGCGCCTGCGAGACCGCCGCAGAGGAATGCGCCAATGTAACCTAATGTCTTCATAATCTCTTATTTTTAGTGAATACTTATATTCTTAATCATTGGCAAATATAGTCAAAGTTTCGCATACCACCAATAGATACGGTGTCTTTTTGTGTTAAAAATCTTTCAAATGCTTTATTTAACAAACTTTATTGGCCTTATTTTCTTGCTTCTTCGTATTATTTTGTAACTTCGCACGATAAAGAACAGTGTGGATTAAAAGTATAATAAATAAAAACTAAGGGATTATGAAGAAATTTATGGTGTTGAGTGCAGCGCTCTGTGTAGCGGTTGCGTTCACTGGCTGTAAGTCAAGCGAGAGTGCATACAAGAAGGCCTATGAGAAGGCTAAGTCTCAGGAGCAGGCTCCTACAACCACAGATGAGACTACTTCAACACAAGAAGCAGCTGTTGTCGCTCCTGTAGAGTCTCAGCCTGTGACACAGGCGCCTGTTGTTGACAATTACGACAACGAACCTGTTCGCCGTGAGACAGTCTCTGTTGTGAATGGCGCAGGCTTGAAGGCTTATAGTGTTGTCGTTGGTTCTTTCGGCGTAAAGGCTAATGCTGAGGGCTTACAGCAGCGTTTGAAGAATGCTGGTTACGATGCACAAGTAGCTTACAATGCTGGTAATAATATGTATCGCGTTGTTGCTTCTACATACGATAGTAAGGCTTCTGCTGTCCAGAGTCGCAATCAGCTGCGCGCTACATACGCTGATGCTTGGTTGCTTTCTCGATAGATGGGAAGAATCTTAGCTATAGATTACGGAAAGAAACGAACCGGACTTGCAGTCACCGACCCATTGTGTATCATCGCCAATGGGTTGGCGACTGTTGCTACGTCTGAACTTTTCGACTTCTTAACACAGTATGTTGTGAAGGAATCGGTCAGTCAGCTGGTCATTGGAAAGCCTTTGCAGCCCAATGGACAACCGAGTGAGAACCTCGCACGTGTCGAACAGTTTGTTAATCGTTGGCGTAAGGTGCATCCTAAACTGCCGATTGATTACTACGACGAGAGGTTTACTTCTGTCATTGCTCATCAAGCTATTCTTGCCGGAGGGGTGAAGAAGAAGACACGAAGGGAGGACAAAGGACTTGTTGACGAGATATCTGCAACGATTATACTTCAGGATTATATGCGGTCCAAAGGGCTTTGATACTATTCATTCATGCCCGTTGGACCAATGTGTTTAATGGTCACTATTTCCGTTGGTGGAAATCTTAACCAATGCGTTTGATGGTCATTATTTCCGTTGGTGATAATCTTAACCAATGTGTTTAATGGTCACTATTTCCGTTGGTGATAATCTTAACCAATGTGTTTGATGGTCATTACTCCCGTTGGTGGAAATCTTAACCAATGTGTTTAATGGTCATTACTCCCGTTGATGATAGATATATAATAAGGAGAAGACCATTAAGACCAATACGTTTAATTAAATATTAGATTATGGTATTACCTATTTACACATACGGTCAGCCGGTGTTGCGTAAGGTAGCCGAGGATATTCCTCTTGACTATCCAGACCTCCAAGAGCTGATACAGAATATGTTTGAGACCAATACTGCCAGTGATGGCGTTGGATTGGCGGCCCCACAGATAGGCAAGTCTATCCGTGTCGTGGTCATTGACTTGGATGTTCTCTCTGATACCTTCCCAGAGTATAAGGACTTCAGGCATGCTTTCATCAATGGTCATATCCTCGAATACGATGACTCTGAGACGGAGACTTTGGAAGAGGGATGCCTCTCTTTGCCTGGTGTTCACGAGAGTGTGACACGTGCAAAGCGCATTTATGTGAAGTATCTCGACGAGAACCTTGTTGAGCATGAGGAGTGGATTGATGGCTATCTGGCCCGTGTCATCCAGCATGAGTTCGACCATCTTGAAGGCAGAGTATTTACCGATCGTCTCTCACCCTTCCGTAAACAGATGATTAATAGTAAGTTGAAAGCCCTCTTGCAGGGTAAGGTTCGCTGTCATTATCGTGTGAAGGCTCCACGTAAGTAAGTATGTTGCGTGGTGTCGTAGTATCCTTGCTATGCCTATTGGCATTACCGTCTGCAGCCCAGTATAACATCAAGAAGATGATGGAGGAGGGTAGGCGGACGCTCGATCAGGGGTACTACGTTACCTCCATGCAGATTTTCTCACGTATTGTTGGGCTCAAACCAAACCTCTATGAGGCTTGGTATCTGATGGCATTATCGAAGTATCGACTCGAAGACTACAAGGGTGCGGATGATGATTGTCGTCGTGCTTTGAACTTGCAACCCTATATTGCTGACATCTACGAACTTTACGGCATGACAAACATTCGTCTTGAGCGTTATGATAGTGCGGTAACTGCCTACACCCACGCCATTGACATCATGCCTGATAACCGTGATTATTGGTTTAATCGGGCCTATTGTCTCTATCAGATAGGTGATAGTAAGACTGCTCTCCAACAGTTGGCATATATCTTGAAGCGCTGGAAATCGTTCGATGCAGCTGCCCAACTGCGTTCTGACATATTAGCAGGCAGAAAACCAAAGCAGCAGCCTGTGAAGTCGAACACCCCACCTATTTATCAGTTGCCATCCCTGCGCATTGATAATAACCAGAACCCCATGAAAAACAAGCCGATATTACGTTTGTCACAATAATCCGCTTTGTAGATTATTGTTAGCAACCCCCATTCTTCCTTTCATTAGTTCTTATTCATCTATAAAACTTTGATAAATCGACACCAAAAGTTCTGGATAGATGATAGATTGTGAATTAAAAGTGTTACCTTTGCCGCAATATTTGATTTATAAAACTAATTTGTAGTATGGTTAAAATCACTTTCCCAGACGGTTCCGTTCGTGAATACGAGCAGGGCGTGACTGGTTTTCAAATCGCCGAGAGCATTTCGCCGGCTCTCGCCCGTGACGTTGTATCTTGCGGAGTAAATGGCGTAACAACTGAATTAAACCGTCCCATCAACGAAGACGCTACTATTGCGCTGTACAAGTTTGAGGATGAAGAAGGCAAACATACCTTCTGGCACACCTCTGCCCACCTCCTTGCTGAGGCTTTACAGGAGCTTTATCCAGGCATACAGTTCGGTTTCGGACCTGCTATTGAGAATGGTTTCTTCTATGATGTGATGCCTGCAGAGGGGCAGTCAATCTCTGAGAACGACTTTCCAAAGATTGAAGAGAAGATGCGCGAACTGGCTAAGAAGAACGAGCCAGTCGTTCGTCGTGATGTCTCAAAGGCTGATGCTGTAAAAGAGTTCACTGCTGACGGACAGGAATACAAGGTGGAGCACATCGTAGAAGACCTCGAAGATGGCACCATCTCAACATATACACAGGGACATTTCACCGACCTTTGTCGTGGTCCTCACCTTGTTTCTACGGGTGCTATTAAGGCTGTTAAGATTACGAGTGTGGCTGGTGCTTTCTGGCGTGGTGACGCTAAGCGCGAGCAGATGACACGTATCTACGGTATCACCTTCCCTAAGAAGAAGATGCTCGACGAGTACCTTGAGATGCTTGAAGAGGCTAAGAAGCGTGACCACAGAAAGATTGGTAAGGAGATGGAGTTGTTTATGTTCTCTGATAGAGTGGGTAAGGGACTACCTATCTGGCTACCTAAGGGAACCCAGCTGCGCCTCCGCTTGCAGGATCTCCTGCGTCGTCTTCTTCGTCCTTACAACTATCAAGAGGTCATCACACCAGGTATTGGTGGTAAGAACCTATACGTAACTTCTGGCCACTATGCCCACTATGGCAAGGATGCCTTCCAACCTATCCACACGCCAGAAGAGGATGAAGAGTACATGCTCAAGCCTATGAACTGTCCTCATCACTGTGAGGTGTATGCTTATAAGCCACGTTCTTATAAAGACCTCCCACTGCGTATCGCAGAGTTCGGTACTGTCTTCCGCTATGAGAAGAGTGGTGAGTTGCATGGACTGACCCGTGTTCGTACGTTTACGCAGGACGATGCACATATCTTTGTACGCCCAGATCAGGTAAAGGCTGAGTTCGAGAACAATATCGACATTATCCTTAAGGTGTTCAAGACCTTTGGTTTTGATAACTACGAGGCACAGATTTCACTCCGTGACCCTAACGATAAAGAGAAGTATATAGGCTCTGATGAGGTATGGGAAGAGAGTGAAGCTGCTATTAAGGCTGCTTGTGAGGAGAAGGGACTCAAGGCTCGTGTAGAGTTAGGAGAGGCTGCCTTCTATGGTCCTAAGCTCGACTTCATGGTGAAGGATGCTATCGGTCGTCGCTGGCAGTTGGGTACTATTCAGGTTGACTATAACCTTCCTAACCGCTTTAAGCTTGAGTACACGGCAGAGGACAACTCTAAGAAGACCCCAGTAATGATACACCGAGCACCATTCGGTTCGCTCGAACGCTTCACAGCCGTACTCATCGAGCACACAGCAGGACACTTCCCTCTCTGGTTGACACCTGACCAAGTGGCCATCCTACCTATCTCTGAGAAGTATAACGACTATGCTCGTAAGGTGAAAGCCTACTTCGATGCACACGACGTACGTTCTATCATGGACGATCGCAACGAGAAGATTGGTCGCAAGATACGTGACAATGAGCTCAAGCGTGTACCTTACATGGTTATCGTGGGTGAGAAGGAAGCTGCCGAAGGACTTGTCTCAATGCGCCAGCAGGGTGGTGGCGAGCAGGCTACTATGACTATGGAAGCCTTTGCAGAACGCATCAATGCTGAGGTTGCTGACCAACTTAAGGAGTTAGCTTAATCATTTATTTTCTCTATACAAAACCCTCTCCAGACTCGGAGAGGGTTTTCTTTTTCCTGTTCCTAACCCTCATCCTCTCTGATAGTTATCTATAATCTCCCCTCGCCTTATCCCTCCTCAACGACCTGTAAAACACTCAGATAGAAAAATAAATATCACTGGCTTTATTCCTCGTTACTCCCCTTACATTCCTAACAAAGGATGTATTCGCTGTTGTCTTAACTCCCTTTCACTCCTTATCACTCCTTAATTTCTCATACAACAATTTCCTTTTACTTCTTATCACTCCTTAACTCCTTTATTCTTTAACGACCTATTGTAAATTATTTTCGCTCCTCTTGATTCGACAACATGCCCTTCTGCGTTGAAGAAGATGCCTTTCTCCATTCAAGAAGATGCCCTTCTTGCATGTAGAAGACGCCCTTCTTGAGGCAAGAAAGGCGTCTTCTTCTTTACTGTCTATAACCTACTGATTTCGTGCGGGTTATGTACTGCGATTCTCTATGCGCCATACCCCTTCCTTGCCAGATGTTTACATGTGTCTTTGTAATAACTTTTCATGACTACGAATGACGCTAATCAAGCAAATAAAGAATGGACATGACGGACTGAGGAGGGACTGAATAAAACTACGAATGACCCGAATGACTCGAATACGAAATGCGTAATACGGACGAAGAATAGATTGAAAAGAACTACGAATGACGCTAATTACTCGAATAGGGAAAGCGTAAAACGGACTAAGATTGGACTGAATAAAACTACGAATGACGCTAATTTCTCGAATAGGGAATGTGTAATACGGGTAAAGATTGAGCTGAATAGAACTACGAATTACCCGAAATTCTCGAATAGAAATACACCCCCACGTTCGTAGAAAAGCGTAGGGGTATCTCGGTAATCACTCCCCTCTCCATTCGGAGAGGGGCCGGGGGTGAGGCCGGATGTGGCTTGGGGGTGAGGCCGTATGTGGCTGGCTGTGATGCCGTCGCACCTATTGTCTATTCAAACGGACGAACAATCATACCGCTGGAAGGAGCGAAATCTTGTAGAGTAGCTGTCTGGTTGTTAATCGTTAGAGCATAACTACCCGTTGGATTAGTCGGTACTGCGCTTGAAGACCAGTAATAACCTGTCACACCAGCAGCATTGAATTTATAGTTGTTCCAGCTTGTACTATAATAACCTAAGAGTGGAAGATAGAAATACTGGTCCATCTCTGTGGTAGCAGGGAGCGTCTTCAAAACTGCTTTTGATAGTCTTTTATAAGTGTTGCGTAGGTCGGTTGAAGCGTCATCAGGCTGATGACTATCAGAGAAGCCCGTGATATAAGCTCTCTTCTTAAACCATGTACCCCCTTTATAGAGGTAGCCCATAGTTGACCAAAGCTCATCAGCATCATAGCGTGGGTCGCCCTTCATCACATACCATGCCATCTCGTTAGCGTTAGGGAGGGCAGCAAAGTGAGAGGTTGAGGCTTCAAGCGGTCCAGCAGTTGTACGATCAGGAGTGTAACTATCACTTCCTGGCTTTGGATAGTTCGTACTACTGGTTGTTAAGAACTTTGTTGGCTGCCATGGGTCAGCACTATTCCATTCGTGCCCACTCCAATAGTTCGCCTTTGCATCCCACATATAATAGTTGGTACCACCGTAGTCATTGATAGAGAGGTTGGCGGTCACGTCATGAATTGAGCCAGGAACAAAGGTGAGGGTAACATATTTAGTTACAGTACCTTCGATAGTTCCCTTCGGATTATCAGCCGTATTGCGAAGCCAGTAACGGATGCGAAGACTATGCCTACCAGGTGCTATCACAGCGTAGGAAGCGTTCTTACTCATGTCAGCGGTCGTATTGTCGATAGCAAACCCACTCCCTGTTGTGAGTGTGATAGTCTTCGAACCACCCGAGGCAAGGGTGAGCGTGCCATCAGAAGCAATGTTGTAAACACCTGCTATATCGTCTTCTGATGAAATCTCAATCTTGATAATCTTACTATGCTGTACGTATGTATTACTTGAACGAGGGATGAGACAGATGAAAGAAGCCTTGTGCTCGAGTGTAAACTTATAGTCGCTCCCTACCTTTTGGGCAGTAGCAACACCGCAGTCGCCCGACTCACCTGCATGGTCGAAGTTGTTAGGCGCAGTCTGAGTCTGTACCTTCTTTATCTCTACTTGTGGTTGTGAGCCTGTGAGCCCTTTATTGGTATAGACAACAGCATGTGTCGGACTGGTGTAGCTACCAGCAACGGTAAACACGGCGTTCGACTTCTTTGAGGCAATAGGGAAGGTGGCTGTTGAACTCTGTCGCCACTGACCAGCATTGTCTTTCACCAATATCTTGTCAGTATTTCTCCATATAACAGAGGCTCCGCTACCCTTGGTGTGATCGTAGATAATCGTGCGTGTCGGTGCTTCTTCTTGAGAGACACCACTGAAGGTCATGGAGTCCTCCACAACACGGTGGCTCTCCTTAGCGTTCTGCAGAAGGTCATCATTTGAACAACTCATCGTTACTACTGCACCTATTAAAGCACAGCCTACCCATGACGATAGTAATCGTAAAGTCTTCATAAACATATATCTCTTGTTCGTTAAGTGTGTTTTACTTAATATATAAAGCGTCTATTCGCTCCAATTCTGACTTACACTCGCTACGTCCTCATCGTCCCAGAAGAATGCTTTCTTTGCGTCTCCAGCACCTTCTCCAGGGTTGATTCCACCAGCGTTGCCGCTTGCATTGACCATAAGAGTCTCTGTATAAGTATTCAATAAATTACATTCTGGCTTAATGTACACGTTACGTACTAATTCTTTCTGCTTATTCATCAATCTAAACGAATTAATTGTTTTGCTCTTTCTTACTACGTTCTATCAACCAAACATACCTAAACTGTAGTTAATTATAACACGTTAGTGGCCGTTACATCATGTAGAGTATAGCCGTAGTTTGAGTTTTCTGGGTTAATTCGGGTGCAAAGTTAAGAAAAAAGTTGATAACTAACAAAGAATAGAAAGGATTTAATACAAATGTAATAAACTTACATCTCCTTGCTAATAGCCTATGAGTCTAACTGTTATTGACGCTGAATGATGACGTAGATGATTACTGGAGCACCGATAAGTGGGGTGACGGCATTCAGTGGGATGACGCCCATCTCGCCTGGAAGGAAGCAGATAAAGTTACAGAGAAGGGCTATGGCAGCACCCGTCAGGATTGTCCCTGGAAGGAGTACCTGATGATTGTCTGTGCGGAAGAGAAGGCGTGCTATGTGTGGAATAGCTAAGCCGATAAACGAGATAGGACCACAGAATGCGGTTGTAATAGCCGTTAACAGACCTACGATAAGTAGTAGTAGGTTGCGTAGTCGACGTGTACTTATCCCTAAGCTCTCGGCATATTGGGGTCCTAAAAGGAGGATGTTCAGGGGCTTAACCAATAGTAATGCGGCCGTGATACCCACTAAACAAAGGAGAGAGAATAGGGGAATATGACTCATTGAGACGCCTCCGAAGTTGCCCATACCCCATACCATATAACTCTTTACACCCTCTTCTGAGGCAAAGAAGTTCAAGAGGGAGACGGCTGAAGAGGAGACATAACCCACCATGATACCCACAATTAGCAATAAGACACTATTTCGTACTAAGGTAGAGAGGAACAGGATGAGGGCTGTAACAGTAATTGCTCCAAGGAAGGCAGCGGTGAGAATGGCAAGAAAACCAGACACTGTGAAGAGTGAAGTGGACACGGTTCCACCTAATAACAGCATTACTAAGGCTACTCCTAAGCCTGCTCCGGAGCTGATACCGAACACATCTGGACCTGCCAAAGGGTTTCGAAAGGCGGTCTGAAGCATTAGTCCGCAGACTGATAAGGATGCTCCGCAGAGTAGGGCAGTAAGGGCCTGGGGCAAGCGGTTCTCTAATATGATGTATTGCCAGCTCTCTTTTCCTGCAAAACGACCACAGAGAATATCCAAGACATCGGTAAAGGGTATCTGAACTGAACCTGTTGTAAGATTCAATCCGAACAGAAGTAGGATGCTAACTGCTATACCTATATATATAAGGAGGGCTCGTCTCATCATCTGGGGACTGTGTTTATCATTCTTCTAACTTATGATAATAACGCAAAGGAGCGATGTGTAAGTCGGGATGGAAGAGTTGTATCAAGTCGGATAACAGCCAGTCGGGACGCCAGCTGACTTCCTCGAAGTAGGGTTTACTATCCACTTTACAGCCATAAACCTCCTTTGTTTGATAAGGTTTAAGCTTTGCATAGCCTTGATATTCAGCCAACAAACGTCGGAGATTGAACTCCCCATTATAACTCAATATCCAGAAGTCGCTTTGTCCGAACTTGTCTAAGATGGTCTCAAAAGGCATCGTAAGACTCCCACTGTGCTTATCGTTGGAGTAAGCATACCGTCCATGAGCATCCTTGTAAAGCAAGCCTACACTGCTTTCTCCGCCTGGTAAATACCATACAGCACCCACTTTCCTGTCTGGTAGTACGCTACGTGTTATCTTACTGTGGCTTGCCTGCTTGCTTAAAGACTTATAGTTCTGTTCGACAACAGTAAATAATGAGTCGGCTTCGTGCTCCTTTCCATAAAGAAGACCATAGAATTTCATCCATTCAGCACGCCCTAAAGCAGAGGTCTCCATGTAGTCAGCACATTCTATGATGGGTACTCCTATCTGCTCTAAACGCCCATAACCACCGCTGTTCTCAAACGGAGAGAGTAGAATAGCATCTGCTCTTAAGTCTATAATACGCTCTATATCAGGCTTCATAGCGTCACCACAGTCTACTATCCCCCCTTTTCTGTGGGCACGTCGCTGCACGTCTGGGATAATCATATACCTTAGGTCGGCCACACCTGCTATGGCTCTTGGTGCTTTTAGCATCTCAACAAGATTGGTATGGGCCGTCGTGAAGATAACACTCCTTTGTAGTGGGACAACAACCTTAGTACCATCATCGGGCACATTCACCTGCGTTCCACGCTTTACAAGATAGTAGGTATGTAGGATACTCCCCTCCTTCCATGGGTTTAAGAGGCGTACGGTCACATAGTCTTTAGTATGCTCAATGGTAATATTGTGGGCATACTGCAGTTCAGATTGACTACCTTTAACGACTTGTTGTTTATGGGTGTTGCCACAAGACAAAAGTGTTAAAACAGAGAGAAGAAATACTATTAATGGGCGCATAAGCACAGTTTTATCATGCAAAAATACAAAAAAACACAGATTCCTTTGCTTGGTAACGATATTTTTTATACTTTCGTCCACGAATCTATATTATTACCTACATTAATTAATCTAAACAACTAACACTATGGCAGCAGAACAGTCTAATAAACTTGGTAGCCATGTCGAGATGAAAAAGGTCTGGGAACTTTTAGTAATCATCGTGGTTACAGCCATTGTATGGAACTTACCCACCACGTGCTTTGGTATTGATGGGTTAACAGTAGTACAACAACGCATCATTGCAATCTTTGTCTTTGCCACTCTCTCGTGGCTAACAGAGTGTATCCCAGCGTGGGCAACCTCGCTGAGCATCATGTCTATCATGTGCGTCACCGTATCGAAGAACTCCTTCTGGATATTCAAAGGTGATGGAGTAGGGGAATTACTCGACTCGGAGGAGATAATGGCGTCCTTTGCTGATCCAATCATTATGCTCTTCCTTGCGGGCTTTATTCTGGCCATTGCAGCGTCGAAGTCGGGACTTGACACACTATTGGCACGCAACCTTATCAAGCCTTTTGGTAACAAGAGTGAGAATGTTCTTTTGGGATTCCTACTTATTACAGGACTCTTCTCTATGTTCATCTCGAACACTGCCACTGCTGCTTTAATGCTTACCTTCCTAACTCCTGTCTTCGCAGCCCTGCCTGCTAATGGTAAAGGACGCATTGCTTTGACAATGTCTATCCCTGTTGCTGCCAACCTCGGAGGTATGGGAACACCGATTGGAACGCCTCCTAACCTCATTGCACTCAAGTATCTTAACGACCCTGCAGGCCTCGACATGAAGATTGACTTCATGCACTGGATGGCTTTCATGGCTCCGCTTGTAATCATCTTGCTCCTTCTCTCTTGGAGAATAATCCTCTATTTCTTCCCATTCACACAGAAGACTATCCATTTGAAGATTGATGGTGAGGTGCACCGTGGATGGCGAATGTGGGTGGTTATCATTACCTTCATTGTCACAATCCTTCTATGGGTTATTCCAAAGAAGGTCACTGGTATTGACACTAACACAGTCTCCATGATTCCAATGGCAGTCTTTGCTATCACGGGAGTCATTACTGCTAAGGATATGCAAGATATAAATTGGAGTGTCATCTGGATGGTTGCTGGAGGCTTTGCCATTGGATTAGGTATGAACGGATCGGGCCTGGCTGACGCTGCTATTGAGAGTATTCCATTCCGCAATTGGAGTCCTATTGTCATCCTTGCTGTGTCTGGCTTGATTTGTTATTTCCTCTCTAACTTCATCTCAAACACTGCTACTGCAGCCTTGTTGGTACCTATCCTCGCTGTTGTCTGCCGTGGTATGGATCATAATCTTGATGGTATTGGCGGGACAAGTACGGTTCTCATCGGTATTGCCATTGCTGCCTCTACTGCTATGTGCCTCCCTATCTCTACGCCACCGAATGCTATTGCTTACTCAACAGGTCTTGTCAAGCAGAATGATATGCTGAAGGTGGGTCTGACATGTGGTATCGTTTCCCTCGTATTGGGCTACGCGCTCCTTTATTTCATTGGTCAAGTACATTTCCTCTGATAAGGAGTTAGAATATTATAAACGCTAATCTAACAGGATGTTATTGTGAGATTAATCAGCTACTTTGTACTACTCTTGATGGGGGTGGTGCTCACGAGTTACCAACGCAAGCCTGCTGAGGCTAATGTTCAGAGGTGGATTCAATCTTTGACAAGGGAGAGTAAGAAGACAGTTGTTGACAATGATTTCTCAAACATACTGTTAGATAGGCGTGTCCCTTACGTTGGGTATATTGGAGCGAACTATCAGAAGCTCTCGATAACCTTTCAGAGAGTGCATCGAACGAGCGCCAACCGATATAGTGTCAGTGGTGTTACCATTGTCAACAACAACCGTTGTAACTTCCGTGGGACTATCAACATCATTGATAATAGGCGCTTTATCCATCCTTCGTATGGTGTAGACGACGCTATGAAGGGTCGGTTCAGACGACGTGGATTTAGTGTTGCAAAATACAAGTTGATGGAAGATACCCGTCAAAAGAGTAGTGGTGTGTTCTCTGGTTATCTGTTGTTTTATTGGTACGAGACTGTCGATGGCAGGATTGTCTATGACGACATTGATGACTATTCGGACTCCTTTTGCAACAACCAGTATGCTGGCTCATGGCGAAGTAACAGTACAAGGAAGGCGAAACCATGTGCGTGGGGACAATACCGAGTGCCGATCTGTGGGGATCTTGACATAGGGGCAGGGGAGTTCTCTGTCAATCCCAAGTATGCTAAATACGGCTGGGAAAAATAGTATCGGGCACGGACCAACCTCTGTTTTGGCTCAGTAACGACTGATACAGCTTGTTCTGAATTCGTCATATAACGATGTGATCTCAGTCTGCAAGTCTCCTATAACAAGGGGGCACACGCTTTGTGTGCCCTTTTTTGTGGCTTTATCTCTATGATGCTCAAGCTCTTTATCCATGTTGACAGCCATTCTCTGCTTCAAAGAATGGTATGTCGTAATCTCGAACTTAAACCAACACACAACTTACACGAACGTGTTTCGGCAATGTCTGGTGTGCTACTTGTGTGCAGAGTCTTGTGTTACTCTGTGATAGATAAACGTACGCTATTGCTTTGGTCAGTTTCTCCATACAACCATCTCGGCAATTACTCTGCGCTTTAGAGGATGCTTTAAGTGCGTAAAAAATAATTACATAATATCAAGCTGAATACCTTCAAGAATGGAGTATACCCTCACCTGTAATCGAACCTATAACCTGCAAGCTATCAATGTGTTATATACTGCGTTTGAGAACATGCCCTTCTTGCATGTAGATGAGGCCCTTCTTGAGGCAAGAAAGGCATGTTCTTGAAGCAAGAAGGGCCTTCTCTTCAACGTTGAAGGGCGTGTACTGGATTCGAGAAGGGTGAAAATAATTTACAAGAAGATGGGGATGAGTGAAGGAGTAGTTGTATAAGGAGTTAAGGAGTTAAGGAGTGAAAGGGAGATGTTGGATGAGGAGTTAAGGAGTGATAAGGAGTGAAAGGGAGATGTTGGATGAGGAGTTAAGGAGTGATAAGGAGTGAAAGGGAGTTAAGACAACAGCGACTACATCTTTTATAAGGAGTGAATATGGTTTGAGACAACACAGACTTCTCTATCTCTTTCTGTGTATTATGGCTCGTTGGGTGTCCCTTTCTCTCATAGTACGTCACGTAGATTAGCTTGCTCGGTGTCCCTTTCTGTCATAGAGTAATATGTCTCTTTACGCAGAGAGAGAGCCCACAGGCAGGGAGGTTCACCCACGCTCTGTCTTCGGATGGATAAGATCGTGATTGCCGAAATGGTTTTATTTGATGCTAATAGAAGGCTAACACTAAGCGGGTAAGCTGTCTTGCAGGGGTAACCTCACTAATCACGCCCCCTCCCTGTGGGGGTGGAGTAGGGGGAGGGGGCAGCTGTTGTCCGATGCTGGACCAGCTGTTGTTTGATGGTGAACCAGCTGTAGGAGAGTGAGTGTTCACCATCTCATGAATGTTATTTACGGCTGTTCTCTTTGTTATCAGAAAATAAATACGTATGTTTGCAACTGTTTTCTATAACATTAAGTAAAGCTAAGAAGATGATAATAGCAGATTTAAGTGCATGCCATCGGTACTATGGTCTACATCCAAGGATGAAGGTGATGATGGATTATATCCTCCAACATGATTTTAGTCGACTGATGGCGGGACGTATTACCCTCGATGGTGATGACTTGTTTATCAACTTAGATGAAGTGGAGTTGAAGCCTAAGGAGGAACAACGATTAGAGTTTCACAAGGGCTATATAGACGTACAAGTACCTTTGTTACAGCCAGAAACGATGGGATGGACTGCTTTGTCTGACTTGGGTAAGCCTGATATTGCCTACAATCCAACTACTGACTGTGGCTTCTATAAGCAAGCGGCAAAGGAGTATCTCAAGGTAGAACCAGGACAATTCACCGTCTTTTTCCCTGAAGATGCACATGCGCCTATCATTGGAGAAGGACTGCAAAGGAAATTGGTGGGGAAGATTAGGGTTTGAGACCTCCCCCGGCCCCTCCGAAGGAGGGGAGAGCCTAACGGAATGCTCGCTGCTGAAAGGTGGAACGAATGAGGGGCTTTGAGGCGGAGAAAAATACTTCGCATACCAGTCATGATGTTTGTTACTTATGGTCATGATGATTGTTGTGTGTGGTCATAACGCTCGGATGATGTGATCATAACGCTCCTTTAATTCGGTCATAATGCTTAGGTGCTGAGATGATAACGGTTTGTGCGCTTTCTGTTTTTCGCTTTTCTTGCAGGATGGCGGGAGCTTTACACATTATTATATAGGGATGTGACGAAAAGAATTGGGGGTTGAGGCGGAAGGAAGAGGTTGTTAGGATAAACTTACACCATCTGCAATATGAATCGACCTACAACTAAGGTGTGGTGATTACCCACCTTAGTTGTAGGTCGATTGCAGTTATATAAGTAGGTTGTCAACCACGCTTTCGGGTCTTTTTCTCGTTATTTGTGTTATGTTTACACACTCTTTAATCTAACAGATATTTATGTTAAGGGAAAGTGTTGTGACTTTTAAGCAACTTTACTTTATTTAAGTAAAATGTGTAAATAGGCTTTATTAATTAAGTTTGGTTTGTTAATATAAACATATCTTTATATTGAAAACACTTGAATTTATCATTTTTTAAAGTCTATAGGAGATTTCGTAATGAATTAATTACTATCTTTGCCGAACAATGTTGACATTTTGCGCAATCCCTGTTGAGCGAAAGAGGGACGTACATATACTATGAGGTTAATAAGATTTAGACGTGATATAATACCCGGGCACATGTAAGAAGAATGACGGCTAACAGCTAATCCTATTTATACCATTTATTAGAACTTAAACTGACAGATGCCCATTCTGGCTGTGATAAGGCAGTCATGTATGTTAAACCGATTATTATAACCTAATTTTTAACGAAGATGAAGAAGTTTCTAATCAAGGCAGTATTGCCTGTTTCAATGGTAGTTTGTGCCGTTGCGGTTGCTTCCTGCTCACAAGATGAGCTTTTGACGCAAACCAAAGAACAAAGTGAAGAGAGTGTGTTGAGTAACCCAAGGGAGATACGGAACTATCTGAAGACGTTGCCGTTAGCACCTATGATGACACGAGCTAATGGTCCGATAACACCTGATAATGGTACTCCTCTACCTGTTGAGGAGGAAGACCCGGTCGTTGAGACACAGGGTGTTCTCGATGGAATACCTGGTAATTGGGTGAAGACAACACGACACTATAAGATTAAACAGACTTTCGATGAGAATTTCCTCTTTGATCCTACGAGCGATGTGGTGTATCCTGGATGCGTACTAAAGGGTGGTACGATCGCTAATGGTACTTATGCAATGATTACTTCACACAAGACTGGGGACGTGACCTTCTCTATCAGCTTGTCTCCTGCTGATCCAAGCAAGGCACACGAGACCTCTGCTACTGTTCCTAACATCCGTAAGAGTGAGTATCAAGAGGTGTGGAATAAGTGGGCGACAATGGATTGGAAGGAGTCGCCAGTGACAACTATTCAGAGTGTGGAGAAGATTAACTCGCAGGAAGAACTTGTCACGAAGTTGGGTGTTGCAGTAACTGCTCCGGTTGCGAATGGCTCCATTAACCTCGGATTTAACTTCAATAAGAAGAAGAACCATATCTTAGCTCGTCTCATACAGAAGCACTTTACTGTCTCAACTGACGCTCCTAAGAAGGGTACTATCTTTGAGTCTATCGACAAAGATGCCCTTGATGGTTATCAGCCAGTCTACATCTCCAGCATTAACTACGGTCGTATCATCTATCTTTCAATAGAGACTGATGAGAAGGAACGCAACATCAATGAGGCTATTGAGTTCGCACTGAACAAAATTAAGGGTGTTGATGTTAACGTATCGGCTGACCAAGCAGTCAACTACCGTAAGATGTTGGCTAAAAGCGACGTACATATCACAGTCCTTGGAGGTGGAAAGACTATCCAACAAGAGATTTTGAAGGGTGATATTGACTCTTTCCAGCGTTTCCTTGCGGCTGATATTCCAATGGAGCAGATGTACCCTATTAGTTTCTCTTTGCGTTATGCTGTTGATAATTCACAGGCTCGTGTAGTGTCAAGTAGTGAGTTCACCGTTACACAGCGCGACTTTGTTCCTGTATTCAAGAAGGTTCGTATGCAGTTACAGGTACTTGGCTTCTCAGGACAACACAGTGGTCCACTTCCTAACTTAGATAAGGATGCTAACATCTGGGGTAAGGTCATGGTAGGTGTCAACGGTCAAGAGCACGAGCTTGTAGGCATTGCTCAGTCTAACCCGTTCTGGTTTGACTATCGAGAGAAGGAAGAAACATTACATCCAATAGGCTTTGGTGGTATCGTCAATGTCGAGTTTGACAAAGATAAGAACGAGAGTTTAGAAGACTTTGTAGACCATCAGAAGATATCTTTCATCACTGATTTGCATACAGAAAACGGTATTTATAAGTATAACTATGGTCGAACACAATTCAACCACACCCTTGGTACTGTCTTCTCTAAGTATAAGAGTGATAACCCAGTTGTCGTCTTAGAAAGTAACTATAAGCATATTAAGATTCATACTTACGTAAAGATTCTGGACCTTAAGTTCTTTAATTAAAAGACACCTATTGCAGTTTTATCGGCGTCAACACTATGATGTCGATAAAAGCTGCAGTACATTAATTATCATAAAGTAGAATTTAAGACTATCAATATGAAAAGAGTTTCTACGCTTTTTGCCGTATTGTGCCTACTTTGTCAGCTCTCTGTGGCTGGTCCAATAGACCAGGCTCGAGCGTTGAAGATTGCTTCAAACTTCTTTGGACAAGGCACCACAACACGCCAACTCAGTATGGCGTATAAGGCACCCTACAAGGCTTCCCGTACAGGAAAGGCTGAGGAGAACCTATACTATATCTTCAATCGTGGTAATGATCAGGGTTATGTCGTTGTTGCAGCAGACGACCGTGTCTCTCCTGTCATCGCTTTCTCAGATAAAGGAAGCCTTTCTGAGAGTGACATACAAGCGAACCCTTCTATCAAGTGGTTATATGATGAGTATCGCAATCAGATAAAGTGGGCCATCGAGAACACGCCTGACACGCCCTCACCAGAGTTCATGCAGGCATCGACTGTGCGTGCAAGTAACTATCAGATAGAGATTAGTCCACTTCTCGAATATGCTACTGACCGCAGGACAAGACTCGCAACACCTATCAGCTGGGGCCAGAGTTGGCCTTTCAACCAGTATTCGCCGAACTATCGTTACAATGGTCAGACCTACGAAACAGTGTCGGGTTGTGTGGCAACAGCCATCTGTACCGTTCTACGATGGCATAAGTGGCCACGTAAAGCACATGGTTCAGTGAGTTACTATTGGAAGCGTAACTACATGTCATTGAACTTTGACGGTCAAGGATCAGAGAATGCAGCATACGATTGGAGCCAGATGCCAGCCGGAGTAGATAGGTATGGGCGCGATAGAGCAACTGGTCGTGAGCTTACAGCATTACAGGCTGATAACATCGGACGCCTTTTGCGCGACATTGGTTATGCTGTTCAGATGGACTATAATCCTGCTTCTGCAGGTGGTTCGGGTGCTTATGTCTACAATGCCCCAGCCGTTCTCACACGTAACTTCGGCTATAAGAGCAGCGTAAGGTTCCTCCAACGCAGCAACTACTACGAGCAGAGCTGGCTAAGAGAGATACATGATGAGTTGAGAGATTACGGTCCTGTAGTCTATGCAGGCTTCTCTGGTGGTGGTGGCCACTGTTTTGTACTCGATGGTTATGCGTCAAATGGCTTCGTACATGTCGATTGGGGATGGAACTATTCATCAAATGGTTGGCATAAACTCAACGTGTTGCGCCCAGGACAAGAAGGTATTGGTGGCGGTAGTGGAGGCTATAGTTCTGATCAGCAGATGCTACGTTATCTGAAACCTGACCGTAACGATGACCCTGACCCAGAGCCTAATCCAAATCCAGAACCAAAGCCTGACCCACAGCCCGACGTTGAAACAGGCACAAACCTGTATATTGCAGCTAAGTGCGAAGAGACCGCTTTAGCACAGCAGAACTCTGTCCCAGTCACTATCACTATTGGTAATAAGAACAGCGAGTCAGCTTATTCAGGTCGATTAGCACTTGCCCTCTATCAAGAGGAGAATGATGCTTACTCTACGATTATCTCTACAACGACGGCTTCTGTCGGTGCTGAGTCAACGAAGAAGGTGACTTTCTATGCCAACCTCGCCAACGTCAAGGCTGGAACCTATCATCTTACTGTCAATTACGCCAAGGGTTCTGGCTTCAAGGCCATCGATGCCGTTGCCGGAACAGTTGCCATTGGTAAGGCTGATCCAGACCCGGAACCAGAGCCAGACCCAGTTGTTAAGCAGCCAGAACTGTATGCTGTACAGCGTATAACAGAGTATGTTAAGAAGGGACAGAACACGAAGATTGTCTCAACTCTTGCCAATGAAGGTAATACCGACTACAATGGTAGCTTAAAGCTCTACGCTCTTCCTGCTGAATCAAATGATGTTAAGGCAGCCACCCTCATCTCCGAAGGCAACGCAAAGATAGCCAGAGGCGAGCGTGTAACGTTCTCTTTCTATACGAACGACAACTTCGGACGCTTGGAGGTAGGCAAGTATAACCTGCTTGCAGGGTATGATGTTGATGGTGAAGAGGTTGCTGTTAAAGTGAAAACAGATGCGAAAGTATGGAAGATAGGCGAACTAACCATCAATGCGGCTGATGATGATGATAACAACTCACAGACTGTTCATGATTTGAAGTTGCAGACTATCTATTTCTATCAGGGTAGTAGCTACCTTGGATCAGACAATGCTTATGTGTCAACTGCCCACAGCAAGTTTACTGCTCGCGTTTACTTGAAGTCAGTGAATGGCTTTGAAGGTCGCGTGAAGTTCTATGTCACCAATGCACAGTTGAGTTCTAAGCCTCTCAATAGCAACATGACAGAGACACGAACCATCACGTTAAAGCCAAATAGTAACGGTTATATCGAGGTATCACTACCTACGAGATATCTATCGAAGGGGCGTTATTACATGAATATCCTCTATAACAATGGAGGTGCAACATGGCTTTATTACCCAACAGATGTCGTTCCTTTCAATGTCTATGCCGCTTTCAACCAACCTGACTCATCTTACTTATTCAGCAACAAACCAACACTTGGTCCAACCTTTGACTTTGACACCCCTCCATTCTATGGTGAACACTTCCAATCAATTGGTAATAAAGTTGATGGAGAAACTATCCCATTGGGTATTGACGAGGTTGCCGTTGGTGGTACAGAGCTGTCTGTTTCATCAGGCGTTGTGACGGATAATGTTGTTCTTACAGCTGCAAAGGCTTGCACTGTAAGCATTTATAGCGTACAAGGAAAGCTTATCAGCAAGTATAACGTTAAGTCTGGCGACAATGTTATCAGCGTTGCCAATCTGCCAGCAGGTGTCTATCTCATCGGTACAGGTACAACAACTTGTAAGATAGTAAAGCGTTAAAAGAATAGGACTGACATAATTAGGCGTATTAGTTGAATTCACATTGAGGACTCCCTCAGTGTGGATTCTTCGTGCTTTATAATTGTGATTTATGTCCTATCTCTCGTTCTTCTACGCTTCATGTTGTGATGCTTTCGAGTCTTGTATGGTTATTGTGGTTGACTTTTCAATGCTCATTTCTGGTGGCGGTAATGTTTCCTCCAAGTGGTGTTAACGCTGATATTAAGTGGTGTGAATGCTGATTTTAAGTGGCGTCAGTAGTCATTTTAAGTTGCGGAAACCTTTCTCATCAGTTGTGCGAATGTCCCTCAACCCTTTCTCCATGTATTACCAGTTGTTGAGTAGTTCTTTTTCTTGTCAGTAGCACAGGTGATATAGATGTCTATTGGCACACATGTAAAGTCAACGAGGGGCCTCCGACCGACAGGTGTCACGGCACTTCTCTACTATCATTAGGCTTATAGTTTATGAGTTCTTGCACCTAATGAGGTCTCTGTGCGTATGGGGATAATATGTTTTTCAGTGTTATAATGCAAGTAAAAGGACGCACCTTTTTATGTTTCTTAGTATGTTTATAGGTATAATTCGGCAATCGCTTCACACAATATAAGGCTCTATAAGGCTGTGAAAAATCATTACATAGCAGAGTGTTAAACGCCCTCAACACAGGGGTATAATCTCTTCTATAATAGAGATTGTAACCGTCAAGTAATCAGAGTGTTACAAACAGCGTTGAAGAACATGCCCTTCTTGCCCCAAGAAGGGCATGTTCTACGTGCAAGAAGGGCATGTTCTACGTGCAAGAAGGGCATGTTCTCGAACGAAGAAGGGCGTCTTCTTCAATCATGAAGACCGTGTGGGGGAATTGAGGATAGTAAAAAGTGAGGACCTCCCCCGACCCCTTCGAAGGACCTCCCCCAGCCCCTCCGAAGGAGGGGAGAGCCTAACCTGCTATGAGATAGTGTATGATATTAGTACTTGTTGGTAATCGTTGTTCAATGACTAACAGCTCTTCTTCACTATTTGACATCATACACTTTACCATCCACAAAACCTTTTCATCACCACATAACATCATACACCTACCACCCCACAAAGCCCATCCTCAACACCTAACATTCAACACCTACCACCCACCAAAGCCCATCCTCAACACCTAACATTCATCACCTATCACCCCACAAAGCCCATCCTCACCACCTAACATTCAACACCTATCACCCCACAAAGCACATCCTCAACACCTAACACTCATCACCTATCACCCACCAAAGCACATCATCAATACCTAACACTCATCATCTATCACCCACCAAAGTACATCCTCACCACCTAACATTAATCACCTACCACCCCGCAAACTCTTATTACTCCATCTATCGGGCGAGTAAAAGAAATGACCTACAACTAATGTGCGAGCTACGTCACATTAGTTGTAGGTCATGATATATACCTATTGGTCCTCTAATTGAGATAAGTTCCTTACATTAATATAGATAACTGATAAGTAGCAGACTGCTATTTACAAGTCTTCGACTGATTTTTACGTCTCCACTAACCTGTATTTACGCCTTCACTAACTTATGTTTACCTCCCCACAGAACTTATATTCACGTCCCCACAGAACTTATAGTTAAGTATTCTTTCCTTATATTCTCGCCCCGTGAAAACGTCTTATTCGTGCGTTACGCCTTATCTATCCCCCCGCACCCAACCGTGTCCCGTTAGGCTCTCCCCTCCTTCGGAGGGGTCGGGGGAGGTCCCCTTTACCCCCTTATCATTAGAAGTGTACCCTAAAGTCCACGCCCATCTGGAATGGATTACCAAGTTGAGCGAAGGTGTAGCGAGTACCAGTAGCAGCGCTCTGAACGGCGAAGCTGTTGTATTTAGTATCTGTTAAGTTACGCACCCAGAGGTTGACATGAAGCGGACCGAAGTCGGCATCGGCATGAGCACCTACTACTGCATAGAAGTTCTGACCGATAGTGTTCTGCTCATCCCAGTAGGTCTTACCCTGTGCGGAGAGGTTCATTCCCACCGTGACGCTACGCAAGTGGAAACGATTAGACGCATCGAGCAAGGCTGCAGGGTCAACATCTATACGATAGTCAGCATTGGCACCGAGTGTATGTTGCGGTACGAAAGGTACACGCTTATCCTTGTAATCAACCATACCAACGCCTGCGATAGAGTCTTTATACTCATCGAACTGTGCACTTGTAAAGCCATAGCTGAGTCCGTAGGTTAGTTTGTTGTCGAGTGCAACACCACGGAGTGTTGCCTCCAAGCCGCAAGAATGGCTACGACCCGCATTCGTCATCACACGACCAAAGCCATAGTTACCCGCCATCACAGAGAGCTGCTGATTGCGAATCTGCATATAGTAAGCAGCGAGATCGAGGTGTACTTGGTTGTTGAAGAGGTTTAGGTGTGCTCCCACCTCATAGTTCCAACTGGTCTCTGGTTTATACTCTATCGTCTTTGCGATACGCTCATAGTAAGCCTCATCATGTGCGATGTCGACATCAGCACGAGCCTTATTAGCCGCCTGAGAGGTCTCAGTCTGCAGCACATCAGAGAACATCTCGAAGTTATAACCGCCTGCTCGATAGCCTTTTGACCATGTTGCATAGACGTTACTACCGTTCTGAAGACGATAGGTCAGGCCCACTTTTGGGAGAAGCTGCTTGAAGCTGTCATGCTCGCTATGCTTCAGAGCAGAGGTGATAACAGGGTTGATGGTTACACCCATCACACTCTCCTGCAATGCAACACGTGCTGAAGTCTCGTAATCAATGTTTACACGTGAGTAATCATAGCGTAAACCAAGGGTCGCCATAAGGCGATCAGTGAACTCAATGTTGCTCTCATGGTAGACACCCAAGTTGAGTGTTGGCGTGTGGAAGACACCTGGGACAGGGTCCATTGTCATGTTGATGTTTACACCACCAGCCCCAGCAATCATTGCAGCGACGCTTGCTCGTGCCGTCTTGTTGGCGAGTTCCTCTGACATTCCGCCTGCTATCATCCTTTGAGCCACACGTGCAGCCATGGCGTTAAGCATTCCGTTGTAGGCATAGTCAGTAATCTTCTTAGACAGATAGCTGTTCATATCTTGATCAAAGTAGACAGGTGCCGTCGTCTTCAACCACTGGTAAGACCCGAAAGCACCGAAGGTCCAATGCCACTTACTATCATTTTTGCTCTTAACAGACAGCTCCTCCGTCACCGTGTTACCCAACTGACGCTGCGTAAGGTGCATGAAGTCTTGTGGACGATAGTCTATATCCATGAGCATGTAGTCGCGTAGGTACTGCCAAGAAGTCATCGAATTGATGTCAAATCCGTTTCCCGCATATTTGATGCCCAGTCCTGTGTTGATGATATTACGGCGATAATTGCTCTGTCGATTTTGGTTAGGTAGTTGCGTACCAGCCTTCAATCCATAGAGAGGAGAGGTGATAGTAGCAGCAGCAAGTTCGTCTTCTGTAACCACCTGACCGTATGGGAAGCCATTTTGGCGAGTATATTGATAGTCCCCGATGAGGTCGAAGTTCAGTCTGTCCGTTGGTCTCCACAGCAATCGACCCTTACCTCCAAACTCATTGATAAGGTCGGCATGTGAGCCATCATACTGATTACGGAAGAACCCATTCTGCCCTCCATAGAAGCCAGCAACGGCAAATGCCATCTTATCATTGACTTTCTTATAGTGGCTTACCTCTGCTTTTCGATATAACTTCGAGCCGATAGAGAGTTGAACATCAGTCCCTTGATACTGGAAAGGATTGCGACTATAAAGGCGAATCAGTCCCCCTTCGGTGTTCATACCATAGAGTGTACCCTGCGGACCATGCAGGACATCAACACGGTCGACGTCATACGTATGGAAATTAAAGGCGCTCTTGTTCAAGATAGGCATACCATCTACATAAATACCCACGGCTGGTGAGTAGACACGTGAGCCTATTCCACGCATATAGATAGAAGAGGTATAACGGCTTCCATACTCTGGCATGGCAAATGAAGGTACGAAGACAGAGAGATTACGCACGTCCTGTACGTTGAGATTACGTATCAAGTCGCCATTAAAAGAGGTGCTACTCAATGGCTGCTGACGCAGGCGGAAAGCCTCCTTAGGCTGGTCGACGACGACAACCTCGTCTATGTCATAGACTCTGGAAGTATCTCCTTTCTCGATAATGTTATTGGCCTGTATTGCCATAGGCAAAGATGTCGCCACCAGAAGAGCAATACCAAATTTAGACTTAACCATATAATCTTATTTCTAATATTTTTGTATTTAATTAACGATGGCAAAGGTAGGAAGAAAAAAGACACGGCGCAATCCTCATTTATTAGGAATATTGCATACAAGCAGCTGATTATTAATGAATAAAAAGGAGCTTTCGACCAATGTTTCTCTACTGCTATAATAAGCGAACCTTGAGTGATTAGGGGCAGATGGTAGGTTGATAAGTCTTATTAGCGTTTGTTGGCTACCCTACCAAATGTTATAATTTCGGAGCTAAATAGCCCACTGTTGATGACTGAAAAACGCTAAGCTGATAGCAAGTAAAACAAACTACTCCACACTTCAGAGGACTTTATAAGGGTGTGAAAAATAATTACATTGAGATGAGCTAAATACCCTCTGGATATGTGTATGATACCTTTTATAATTAAGTATGTAAACTTCAATAAATCAGTATGTTATGTTTAGCGTTGGAGAACATGCCCTTTTTGATGCTTGAAGGGCGTCTTCTCCTTTGCAGTTTATAACCATCTGAATTACTGTGAGTTGTAGGCTTGATAATAGTACGTGTTTGGCTTGCTGTTTACTGACTCTTTTTTGGATTAATGTAAAATAATTTCAAGCATCCGATAGACGTTGTGTAATAATAGAAGAAATCGTATTATGGCATGGAAGGATAGGTGTACATCGGTACAGAAATGTACTTTTAGCGAGAATGTTGTGTATTAATTCACCTTTTCATTGGTTTTTTAGTTTATTATTACTATCTTTGTCAAATTGCAAAAATAACATAGGAAAATAAACAAAATAGGTATATGCCGATAGGTCTTATGGGAGATGAGAGAGACGGAATAGCGTAACGAAATGTACAAAAGACGGATTTCTCTTATTGAAAATAAAATCTTATCTTTGCAAAGAACACTTAGGAAAGAGATTAGAACATGATATCAATAGACGGACTGACGGTGGAATTTGGCGTGAAGCCATTGTTTAAGGATGTTTCATTCGTCATCAATGAGCGAGACAGGATAGCCTTAGTAGGTAAGAACGGAGCGGGAAAGTCAACCATGCTGAAGATACTCTGTGGGATGCAGAAGCCTACGAGCGGGTCCGTTTCTGTACCGAACGATACGACAATAGGCTACCTGCCGCAGGTGATGAAGCTTTCTGACGATACGACCGTGAAGGAGGAAACGCGCAAGGCATTCGCTGACAAGACGAAGATGGAGGCCAAGCTCAAGGAGATGGAGCAGGAGATGGCCGAGCGCACCGACTATGAGAGTGACGGATATGCCGAACTCGTTGAGCGCTTTACGACGGAGCATGAACGCTATATGATGATGGGAGGTGAGAATTATGAAGCTGAGATAGAGCGTACACTGACGGGTCTTGGCTTTACGAGAGACGATTTCGACCGCCCTACTCGTGAGTTCTCTGGTGGATGGCGTATGCGTATTGAGTTAGCAAAGATACTCCTCCGCCGTCCAGACGTTCTCTTACTTGATGAGCCTACGAACCACCTTGACATTGAGTCAATCCAATGGTTGGAGCAATTCCTTGCCCAGAGTGCTAAGGCAGTAGTACTGGTTAGTCACGACCGAGCATTTGTTAATAATGTAACGAACCGTACGCTTGAGATAACCTGTGGCCATGTGGAAGACTATCGGGTGAAGTATGACGAGTATCTTGTCCTTAGGAAAGAACGTCGCGAACAGCAGCTTCGTGCCTATGAGAACCAACAGAAGGAGATTGCCGACACTAAGGCGTTTATCGAACGGTTCCGTTATCAGGCCACGAAAGCCGTTCAGGTGCAGCAACGCATCCGTCAGTTGGAGAAGATAGTACCTATAGAAGTGGACGAGGTGGACAATTCGGCTATGCGCCTGAAGTTTCCTCCATGTCTGAGAAGTGGAGACTATCCAGTCATTGCAGAGGGCTTGGGGAAGACTTATCCAAGTAGACTGCATAGTGACGGACCGGGTCAGACGGTCTTTGAGGGTGTCGACCTTATTATTAAAAGAGGTGAGAAAGTGGCCTTCGTCGGTAAGAACGGTGAGGGAAAGTCTACCTTCGTGAAGTGTATCATGGGTGAGATACCATTTGACGGTACGCTGAAGATAGGGCATAACGTGCAAATTGGTTATTTCGCACAGAACCAGGCACAACTATTAGACGAGAACCTTACGATTTATGAAACTATCGATAGGGTGGCTACAGGAGATATGCGTCTGAGGATAAACGACCTCCTCGGTGCGTTTATGTTTGGTGGAGAGACGTCAGAGAAGTATGTTAAAGTACTCTCAGGAGGTGAGCGTTCGCGCTTAGCGATGATTAAGCTATTGCTTGAACCAGTAAACCTTCTTATCCTTGATGAGCCTACCAACCATCTTGACATAGCCTCAAAGGAAGTGTTGAAGGAAGCTATTAAGGCCTTTGATGGTACGGCAATCATCGTGAGCCACGACCGTGAGTTCCTCGATGGACTGGTAAGTAAGGTCTATGAGTTCGGTGGTGGTAAGGTGAGAGAACATTTAGGTGGTATCTACGATTGGCTTAGAAGCTCCAGTGAGTCCCTTCAACTCGCTCGAAAGGGAGAGGGGACAGAGACAGTGTCGCTGTCATCTAATAATAGTAGAAATGCTGCTCCCCTCCCTTCGGAAGGGTCGGCTGAAACCTCAGGTGAGACCTTGTCATACGCTGAACGTAAGGAACTGCAGAAGAAGATACGTAAGGCGCAACGCGCAGTTGACGACTCGGAAGCTAAGATAGCGAAGCTGGAAGCACGCAAGAGCGAACTCGATGAGCTCCTTATGGCACCAGAGAATGCCTCGAATATGGAACTCGTTTCGGAATATACTAACCTTCAGCGTGAACTTGATGAGGAGAACGACCGATGGCTCATACTGTCGGAAGAACTGGAGGGGATGAAGGAGTAGGGGACCTCCCCCAGCCCCTCCGAAGGAGGGGAGCCGCAAACCTGCTATGGGTGGATAGGTCGGCTACTTGTGATGGGAATGTTATCTTTTTAATAGTTTGTGGGTGTTCCTCACGATAGTTTGTGGATGAGAAATTTTCTATATTACTCTCTGATAGAGGGTTAAAGTTATATATTAACTATGATGAGCAGGCCTGTTTCCTGCACTCCCCTCCTTCGGAGGGGTTGGGGGAGGTCCCAAACCAGCTATGGCTGGATAGATCGGCTACTTGTGATGGGAATGTTATCTTCACATTAGTTTGTGGGTGTTCCTCACGATAGTTTGTGGATGAGAAGTATTCTATATTACTCTCTGTTAGAAGATTAAAGTTATATGTTAACTACAGTAATCAGGCCTGTTTCCTGCACTCCCCTCCTTCGGAGGGGTTGGGGGAGGTCCCAAATCAACTACGGTAAACAGGCCCGTTTCCTGCACTCCCCTCCTTCGGAGGGGTTGGGGGAGGTCC
>FLSH01003423.1_pt1 | contig 45895 bp, 37 predicted proteins | sample 1550441 | NCBI WGS metagenome assembly FLSH01 (sample SAMEA4031756, study PRJEB14383) | metagenome | biome: human; feature: oral; material: saliva | place: Philippines | collected 2014 | reverse complement strand
GGGTTCACGCCCACGGTTGCTTCAGGCAGGGGCGCCACGGTGGGCGCGTCCGTCGGGTTCACGCCCACGGTTGCTTCAGGCAGGGGCGCCACGGTCGGTGCGTCGGTCGGGTTCACACCGATAGTTGCTTCAGGCAGGGGCGCCACGGTCGGTGCGTCGGTCGGGTTCACGCCCACGGTTGCTTCAGGCAGGGGCGCCACGGTGGGCGCGTCAGTGGGGTTTACACCAATGGTTGCCTCGGGCAGGGGCGCTACCGTCGGAGCATAGGTCGGAACCGCAGAAACCACGGGCTCCTGTGCGAAAAGCTCAAGAGGCTTCTGAGCATCAAACGAGCCGTACTCAGCACCCTCAACGCCAGCCGCCATGGTGCCCGCAATGTACTTGTGAGAGGTATTCAGCGTCGCCGCAACATCCGCCGGAACCTTCACCTCCGTCTCAAAAGCACCGTTGTGAATCTGCGAAGCAGGTACGGTCACCTCAGCCACGAAGCGCATACCCGTCTGAGGAAAACGACCGGGAACCCACACGCTCGTATCAGACACCACCACGCGCACACCGTGCGGGGTCGCCTCACCGGTGTAGCCGGTACCGCGCACCTTCAACACAGTCTCACCCTTGGTGTTCAGGCGCGGCGAATCCACCTGAAGAACCGGTGCGGCGCTATCCTTCACAACGTCCATGCGCAGCACCTGGCCGCCCGAATAATAACCATCAACGGCGATATTAGCGACGAAGCTGTAGTTCTTCGCCGGGTCAATCAGGCTACCGGGAACGTAATGGGTCGCAGTCGCCGTGCCATCCTTGAACGGGCCCGCAACGTGCACCGTCTGAATCGGGTTCAGAAACGGGAAACCCCTATGGTTTGCCTCATGCAAAGCCGGAGAAAAAGCAGTAGTTTTCGCGGGCAGATTCGTCGCCTTGAACGTAATCTTGTTCAGACGCAGGGCGGTCTTCAGCTCACGGGTATTGGTCTCAACCTTGTAGTTGTAGACCGTAATAACCGGCGGGTTATCCGGATTCGGGGTATTAGCCGCTGCAACAGAAGGCAGAGCGCCCAGGCTCAAGGATGCGGCAAGAAGAACAGAAGCGCCGGCGCTACCGTAGCGGCGGGCACGAGAAGAGTTAGCCATCATGAAGTTCCTTCTACATGGGTGATTGAGTGATCCGCACTCTTCCTGTATCGCGCCAAGTCGAGTGCGTATACGGTACCGCGACATCGCGGTTAATTACACCGTAACACGCACCTAAACGCATGAACCGGACATAAGATATCTCGCCGAAATATTACATAAAACCAACACCTGCAGGGCGCACAATAGGGCGGATGAATAAGACAAACACGCACAGCGCCGGGTGGAGGATACAGAAATGCTAGGGTAGAAAGATGCCCACGCAGAAGAACCCGCAGAACCGAGTAGAAGCAGCCCCGCCCGCCCCGCCCGCCGAACCCAACGCTATTGAGTACAGCGCTATTGAGTACAGCGCTACTGAGCACAGCGCCATCGACAGCGTGCACCGCGTCGTCAACGTGTGCGCCGTAGCCATTCGCGATGAGCGGGGGTACGTGCTGACCGTACGCAAGAAGAGTAGCGACGGGTTTATGATGCCCGGGGGCAAACCCGAGCTGGGGGAGAGCCCCGTGCAGACCGCCTGCCGCGAGGTGAGCGAAGAAATCGGCCTGACCCCCGACCCCGTCCGGATGCGCTACCTCGGCACCCTGGAGGCCGCCGCGCTCAACGAGTCCGGCTTTACGGTGCGCGCCGAAACCTTCGAGTACGCCCCCACCGACGAGCAGTACGAGCAGCTGGCTACGCTGGTGCCGCAGGCCGAAATTGCCGAGCTGCGCTGGGTCGATCCCGCCATGGCTCGCCCCTCAGACATCGCCGCGCAGGCACCGCTGAATACCGAGCAGATTTTCCCGCTGCTGGCGGCCACTCCGGTTCCGCGGGGCTAGCGTATCGGTGGACCCGGCGGCCTAGAGCCCCCGTTTTATCCATAGGGCTACCCTGCACACATGAGGTACACAGGTACGTCCGGTACCCTCAACACAGCAACATCTATCGCGGGTAGAACGCATAGAGGCGCTCCACCCCGGAACCCCCCCATACACTCCAAGGAGAACCATGAAGAAGACCGACTACAATCTCGCCGTCTACTGCGGCGCACGCTCCGGCAACGACCCGCTCTTCACCGAGCGCGCCCGCGAGCTCGGCACCCTCTGCGCTCGGAACAATATTGGCGTGGTCTACGGCGGCGGCCGCACCGGCCTGATGGGCACCGTCGCGGGCGCGACCCTGGATGCCGGCGGCGTGGTCTACGGCGTGGTCACCCACAAGCTGGTCGGTCTGGAGGGCGTCTACCCCGGCCAGACCACCCTCGACATTGTGGACACCATGCACCAGCGCAAAATCGCCATGATCGAGAAGGCTGACGCTTTCGTCGCCATGCCCGGCGGCCCCGGCACCCTCGAAGAGTTCTTTGAGGTATTCAGCTGGCAGTTCCTCGATATTCACTCCAAGCCGGTCGCCCTGCTGAACGTCAATGGCTACTGGGATAAGCTCATCGACGCAATGCACTACATGGCGTCCACCGGCCTGCTCAACGAACGCTACCTGGACGAGCTCATCATCGTCACCACCCCCGAAGAGCTACTGGAGGCGCTTGCCAAGGACCTGGAGCGCCGCGCCGCAGAAAAGAACGCTGCCGAAAAGAACACTGCTGAATAAAACAAACACTGCTGACTACAACCAACGCAGAAAACGAGACTGACCATGGCAACCACCCCCAACCAGGCACGCACCCTGCTACTGACCTTCTTCGGGCCCTTCCCCGGCGTGCCCGTGAACCCCACCGTGGCGCTCGCCGAAGGCGCCCAGCGTCTGCTGGCCCGGATGCGCCCGGATTTGAACGTCATCACCCGCGAGCTGCCCGTCAGCTACGACGGTTCCAGCACCGCCCTGCATGCTGCCCTTCAGGAGGTGCAGCCCGATGCGCTCATCAGCCTGGGCGTGGCGGTCGGCCGCGACGTGGTCAGCCTCGAACAGGTAGCTATCAACCTGGACTCCGCCGGCATTGAAGATAACGACGGCGACCAGCGCTGCGACGAGCCGATTGTTCCGGACGGCCGGGAGGCGTACTTCTCCTCCCTGCCGGTGCGCGCCAGCTTTGAGCGTCTGCGTGCGGCGGGGGAACCCGTCGAGATCTCGTACACCGCCGGAACCTACGTGTGCAACCACGTGTTCTACGAGGGCCAGCGCATCAGCCGCGAACTGGGGCTGAGTATCCCCGCCGGATTCGTGCACGTGCCCGCAATCTGTGCTGATGGTGAAGAGGATGCCGACGGTGAAGAGGCGACCGAGGGCGTTGAGATGACCGCCCACCGCGACGCCGGTGGCGTGGTTCGCGACGAGCAGGGCATCCCGCAGCTGCCCGAATCCACCGTGGTGCGCATTATTGCTGAGGTCGCCTCCGACACCCTGCCCGCCGTGAACTAGCAGCACGGTATATAGCTAAGACCCGTATAACAAAACCGCCGGATAGCCTCCCAACTGGGAGACTATCCGGCGGTTTGTGTATCCTACGCCCGCAGGTTCTAAAACCCTCGAGCGTAAGTTTGAGCTACTACTTGGTGCGGTTCTTCAGGTAGTAGTCAATCAGCGAAGCGGTCGAAGAATCCTGGCGCTCCAGAACCTCGCGGTCACCCTCAATAGCGGGAACCAGGTCTAGGGCCAGCTTCTTGCCCAGCTCAACACCCCACTGGTCGAAGGAATCGATGCCCCACACAACACCCTGAACGAAGGTGATGTGCTCGTACAGGGCAATCAGGGAGCCCAGAACGCGCGGGGTCAGGCGCGGTGCCATGATGGAGGTGGAGGGGCGGTTGCCGCTGAAGATACGTGCGTTGACCACGTGCTCCGCGGTGCCCTCTGCGCGAACCTCTTCCTCGGTCTTGCCGAACGCCAGAGCCTGGGTCTGGGCGAAGAAGTTAGCCAGGAACAGCTCGTGAACGTCCTGCTCGCCGTCCTTGGTCGGGTGGACCGGGTTGGCGAAGGCCAGGAAGTCCGCGGGAATCAGGCGGGTGCCCTGGTGAATCAGCTGGTAGAAGGCGTGCTGGCCGTTGGTGCCGGGCTCGCCCCAGAACACTTCACCGGTTGCGTAGTTGACGAAGGAACCGTCTGCGCGAACGGACTTGCCGTTGGACTCCATGGTCAGCTGCTGCAGGTATGCGGGGAAACGGTGCAGGTACTGGTCATAGGGCAGAACCGCGTGGGTCTCTGCACCCAGGAAGTTCACGTTCCAGATGTTCAGCAGACCCATCAGAACGGGGACGTTCTTCTCGAAGGGAGCGGTGCGGAAGTGCTCATCCATTGCGTGGAAGCCAGCGAGGAAGTCAGCGAAGACCTTCGGGCCCAGCACGATAGCCAGGGAGGTGCCGATGGCGGAGTCCACGGAGTAGCGGCCGCCAACCCAGTCCCAGAAGCCGAAGGCGTTCTCGGGGTCGATGCCGAATGCGGCAACCTTATCGAGCGCGGTGGAGACAGCCACGAAGTGCTTTGCCACGGCCTCGGATGCTTCCTTACCGTCCAGAGCGCCAGCCTCGCGCAGGGAGGAGATGAGCCACTCGCGGGCCACGCGGGCGTTGGTCAGGGTCTCCAGGGTACCGAAGGTCTTGGAGGCGACAATGAACAGGGTGGTCTCGGGATCCAGGTCGGAGACCTTCTCGGCCACGTCGGTCGGGTCAATGTTGGAGATGAAGCGGGCGGTGATGCCTGCATCGGCGTAGGGCTTGAGAGCCTCGTACACCATGACCGGGCCCAGGTCGGAGCCACCGATACCGATGTTCACCACGGTCTCGATGCGCTTGCCGGTCACACCGGTCCACTCGCCGTTGCGCACGCGATCGGCGAAGGCGTAAATCTTCTTCAGTACGGCGTGCACATCGGCGTCTACGTCCTGGCCATCAACGGTCAGCGCGGGGGTGTAACCCTCGGGGCGGCGCAGGGCGGTGTGCAGCACGGCGCGGTCCTCGGTGACGTTAATGTGCTCACCGGAGAACATGGCCTCGCGAGCCTGCTCCAGCTTGACCTCTTCGGCGAGCTTGAGCAGCAGCTCAACGGTCTCGGAGGTAATCAGGTTCTTGGAAAGGTCAACGTGCAGTTCGTCAGCGGTGAAGCTGAACTTCTCGGCACGGGCGGGGTCGGCGGCAAACCACTCGCGCAGGTCCGGGGTGAGAGCCTTGTGGTGAGCGGACAGAGCCGACCAGGCAGAGGTGGTCGTGGGGTCAATAGAAGTAGTCATGCTTCCATTCTCTTATTTTCGGGAGCCGCTGTCACCTCTTTCGAGGGTGATGTGGGACGATACAGCGAAAAAATCGAAAATGGACACCCGGTGAGCCCGTTTGCACCTCGGTAGGCAATCTGTAGAGGTTGAAAAGAATGGTTTGGCTTGTCAGAGGCATATCTAGGGGATGGACGGATATACCTCAAGAAAATGGGAGATGCCCCACAAACATTGAACTTTCACTTTAAAAAACATTAGACCGGGCTGAATAATGCCTGGGATGCAGAAACACCTCGAGGATCACTCCCTCAACGCGTTCCCAGGCACTTTGTGAGATGCCCCGCCCGGTACGACTTTTGGGGCAGGGAACGATTTTCTACTCTCAAACACAACACTCAGGACAACACAACATAGCTTTTAACCAGGGGGTTCGTGTGCCCAAAAACGGCCAGAACCCTCCCTACGAGTCTTTCCTGGAAAGCCGCGGTTTCCGCCCCGAAATCCAGGGTCTGCGTGCTTTTGCAGTGCTCCTCGTCGTGGTTTACCACGTCTGGGTGGGCAAGGTTTCCGGCGGTGTGGACGTCTTCCTGTTCATTTCCACATTCCTGCTCTCGCTCTCCTTCATGCGGAAGATCAACGAGGGTAAGCCCCTCAATCTCCTCAACTACTGGACCCACGTGTTCACCCGTCTGCTACCCGCAGCTTCGGTCGTGATTCTGCTGACCCTCGCCGGTAGCCTCCTGGTGCTCTCGCCGACCGCCTGGAGCGCCCGCGCCGTGGATGCGCAGTCCTTCCCGGGCGAGCAGGGCGGGGGGAGCGTTACGAGACGGAGTAGCATTGGGACTATGCATGAATCAGCCCAGACCGCATCCGACCAGTCCCTCTACCTCGTCGTCTCCCGGTCAGGTGAAACCCTGACCAACCCGGACGGCACCGTGCACTACGTGCGCGTCCTGCCCCGCACCCTGGCCGAAGAAGGTGCCGTGCTGGGCCGCACCGTACTCCGACCGAACCCCGTTCTAGAGCCCGACCTCATCCCCGGGTTCAACGCGAGGGAAGGCGCGCGCGATGAGCACGCACCCGCAACGGCTGCTCCGGCGGCGGGCACCCCGACGGCAGAGGTGCACGCCCTCTACTGCGAGGACGACGCGCTTCAGGCCGTCGCCGCAGAACTCAACGCCGCCGAACCGAACAGTCAGGAGGGACCCGTGCAGGCCTCCTCCAGCGGCTTCCGCTACTACCCGGTGCACCGCGATCCGCTCGGCCGCGCCCGCTACGCCGCGGCCCTGGCCCGCCGCGACTACCTCATCGAAATGCGGTACTCCGCCTACACCGGTGAAGAAGCCCCCATCGGCCGCAAGGGAATCCGCCGCACCGCATCCGGCGAAATGGTCTTTCCCCGCATCGAACCGGCAGTCATGGGCCTGGTCATGAGCCGCGACGGCGAACGCGTGCTCCTGGCCAATAACCGCCAGTGGCACCCCAACCGTTTCGCACTCATCGCCGGGTTCGTCGACCCGGGCGAAAACCTCGAGGATGCCATCGCCCGCGAGGTCTACGAAGAGACCGGCCTGCGCGCGGAACGCAGCGAGTACCGCATGAGCGATGTGTGGCCCTTCCCGCGCTCGCTCATGATCTGCTACCGGGTGACCGTGGACGAGAACGAGCCCATCGTTCACCACGACGGTGAAATTCGAGCCGCCCGCTGGTTTACCGCCGAGCAGCTGCGCGAGGCGATCGCCATCTCGGAGGAACGCGGCAATAGCGGGCAGGACGACCCCGCCAAGCTTGAGCTGCCCGGCACCAACGCCGTGGCCCGTCGTATGCTGGATGACTGGCTCGCCGAAAAGCCCTAGTGCTACACTGGTAGCTAAGCCCAACGGAGGGGGGTCCCTTTTGCCGTGCCCGCATACAGCGGAGTTTCACACCCGAAGGTACAGTCGGCAGAAGCGAACAAGGCAGGTTTCTCCAGCTGAGGATTACCTCCTGCACCCCCGCGCCCGGAGCGCATCAGCCGTTGGCAGGACTATCCCCTAGATTTAAGCGAGAAACTTTACGCATGTCTGAAAACACCGCTTCGCGCCCCGACCTTCGTAATGTGGCCATCGTGGCACACGTTGACCACGGTAAGACCACCATCGTCGACGCGATGCTGCAGCAGACCCACGCCTTCTCTGACCACGCAGATGTTGAAGACCGAGTCATGGACTCCGGCGACCTCGAACGCGAAAAGGGCATTACCATTCTGGCGAAGAACACCACCGTGTTCTACAACGGCCCCTCTGCTAACGGCGAGACCATCACCATCAACGTGGTCGACACCCCCGGCCACGCCGACTTCGGTGGCGAGGTGGAACGCGGCCTGTCCATGGTTGACGGCGTTGTGCTGCTTGTGGACGCCTCCGAGGGCCCGCTGCCCCAGACCCGCTTCGTGCTGCGTAAGGCACTGGCCGCCAAGCTTCCCGTGATCCTCGTGGTCAACAAGGTGGACCGCCCCGACTCCCGTATCGACGAGGTCGTGAGCGAGTCCATGGACCTGCTGCTGGGCCTGGCCTCCGACCTGGCCGAGGAGGTCCCCGACCTGGACCTGGACGCCGTGCTGAACGTTCCGGTCGTGTACGCCTCCGGTAAGGCCGGCGCCGCCTCCCTGAACCAGCCCGCCGACGGCCAGCTGCCCGACAACGACGACCTCGAGCCGCTGTTCAAGACCATCATCGAGCACGTGCCCGCCCCCACCTACGACCCCAATGAGGTTCTGCAGGCACACGTGACCAACCTGGACTCCTCCCCGTTCCTGGGCCGTCTGGCACTGGTCCGCATCTTCAACGGCACCCTGAAGAAGGGCCAGACCGTCGCCTGGGCACGCCACGACGGCGAGATTAAGAACGTCCGCATCTCCGAGCTGCTGGCCACCAAGGCGCTGGACCGCGTTCCCGCCGAGTCCGCCGGCCCCGGCGAGATTGTCGCGGTTGCGGGTATCGAGGACATCACCATCGGCGAAACCCTGACCGACGCCGAGAACCCCAAGCCCCTGCCGCTAATCAAGGTGGACGACCCCGCGATCTCCATGACCATCGGTATCAACACCTCCCCGCTGGCCGGCCGCGTCAAGGGCGCAAAGGTCACCGCGCGTCAGGTGAAGGACCGCCTGGACCGCGAGCTCATCGGTAACGTGTCCATCAAGGTTCTGCCCACCCAGCGTCCGGACGCCTGGGAGGTTCAGGGCCGTGGCGAGCTCGCCCTGGCAATCCTCGTGGAGCAGATGCGCCGCGAGGGCTTCGAGCTGACCGTGGGTAAGCCCCAGGTGGTCACCAAGACCATCGACGGCAAGGTGTACGAGCCCATGGAGCACATGATCATCGACGTGCCCGAGGAGTACCTGGGCGCCGTCACCCAGCTGATGGCATCTCGTAAGGGCCGCATGGAGAACATGGCAAACCACGGTACCGGTTGGGTCCGTATGGAGTTCGCCGTTCCCGCCCGTGGCCTGATCGGCTTCCGCACCCAGTTCCTGACCGAAACCCGCGGTGCCGGCATTTCCTCCTCCTACTCGATTGATCCCGAGCCCTGGGCCGGCGACATTGAGTACCGCACCAACGGCTCGCTGATTGCTGACCGTGCCGGCGTGGTGACCCCCTACGCGATGATCAACCTGCAGGAGCGCGGCACCTTCTTCGTGGAGCCCACCTCCGAGGTGTACGAGGGCATGATCGTGGGTATGAACTCCCGTGCCGACGACATGGAAGTGAACATCACCAAGGAAAAGAAGCTGACCAACATGCGTTCTTCGACCGCGGACAACTTCGAAAACCTGACCCCGCCGAAGAAGCTGACCCTCGAGGAATCCCTCGAATTCGCCCGCGAGGACGAGTGCGTTGAGGTGACCCCCGAGGCCATCCGTATCCGCAAGGTCATCCTTGACTCCAACGAGCGTGTGCGCGAGTTCCGCCGCCGCGCCCGCGCCAACTAATTGCGCTGACGATACGACCATCGGGCCGTAGCGTCTCGAAGAGCCGCCGCCACCTTCCGGAAGGAAGAGGGCGGCGGCTCGGCGTATTCGGGCAGGTCGGGGAGCGAAACCGGGACCGCTCAATACTGAGGTGAGCCTACCCCCGCCGCCGTGTAAGATAAGACCGTGTGCTGAGACAGCGTGCACCCCCGCAGACGCCCTGCGCGCGGGGTGAGGCGTGAGCCCCAGAGGCACATCCCAGTCCGTGCGTTATGAGAGGGAATTCCCGTGTCCGCATCCGACAACAGCCCGCAGGAAGCCGAGCAGCAGAAGCCGCAGGAAGCCGCGACCCCCAGCTACCCCACGCAGGGTGAGCGCATCGCATCCGGGGCCAAGCGCGACCTGCTGCCCACAAACTACGATTCGGAGCAGGCGCGCATCCTCTTCGTGCATGCGCATCCCGACGACGAGACCTCCTCGACCGGCGCGACGATGGCATACTACGCGCAGAAGGGCGCCGAGGTGTACCTCATCACCGCAACCCGCGGTGAGCTGGGCGAGGTCATCCCGCCGCAGCTACAGCACCTGGAGGTCGGTAAGCCCGGATGCACCGACAACGGCGAGGCGCTGGGGGAGTACCGCGTGGGCGAGTTGAACGGTGCCCTCGAGGCCCTGGGAGTGCACCGCCACCTCTTCCTCGGTCAGGAGCCGGCCACCGCCGAGGGCGTGCCGGCCCTCTACCGCGACTCCGGCATGGCCTGGGGCCCGAACGGCAAGCCCATCGCCAACCCCGTCTCGAGCGATGCCTCGCTGACCGCCCAGCCCCTCGAACCGCAGGCGCAGGCCCTGGTCGCCGCAATTCACGAGATTCAGCCGGATGTGCTGGTCACCTACGACGCCGACGGCGGCTACGGTCACCCCGACCACGTGCGCGTGCACCAAATCGTGAAGCGCGCCCTGGAGATTCTGGGGGATGACGAGGACCGACCGCTGCTTACCTGGGGCATTGAGGGCGAGTACAACCCCGAGGACACCCGCGTGCAGGCCGCTATCTTTGGCGACGGCACCGCCAAGCGAAAGGCTATGGAGGCGCACCGCACCCAGATTACGGTGCTGGACGATAAGACCTTCGAGTACTCGAATAAGGTGCCGCAGAAGATTTCTGCCGTCGAGACCTACCGCGTGCTCGACGGCGACCCCACCCGCACGGTCAACCCGAAGCCGCAGGAGGCGGGGCTCGTCTCCACGGTGCTGACCGGCGTGATTCTGGGCACCGTGGCGGCCGTCGCCGGTTCCATCTACCACGCTTGGGTTGTGTACGCAGGCGATGTTGCCCTGCCCGTGGGCTTGCTTATCGCGTACCTGACGATTTTCTTCGCCTCCCTGTGGAGCGCGCTCGCCCTGCGCCGCGGCATGACGGCGGCCATCGTGGGTGCCGTGGCCTTCGTGACCGTGTACTGGCTGGCCTACGGCCGCCCGGATTCGCCCTTCGTGCTCGTGAACCCGGGGCACTCGGCCATCGGCCTGTACGGTGCGCTGTGGTGGTTCGGCGCGCCGGTGGCGGCGATGCTGGGCATGTTCGCGTACACGCGCAACCGGGTGAAGGATGCGCGCTACTTCTCGGCCCGTTCGGCGCATCAGCGTGCGCGTACCAAGGCCGAGGGTCGGGATAAATAGCGAAGAAAAAGTATGCGTTATTGCGTGTTTTTCCTCGGTGGGAAAAAGGGTTGTGCCCACCCACAAATTAATGTGACGAAGATTTCATTTATATAATTTGGGTATTTTTATAATTCACTGACTAGGTGAAATAATGAACGGCGGCAGGGCAGGCTTGCCTAAAAAATAGGCCCCCGCCCGCCGCCGTTCGCTGTCTAATACACCACGAAAATACGATAAAACACCGAGCGCGCGATAGACTATACAAAGACTTCCCCGCCGAGCACCACACGCTCGGCGGTTTACTCTGCAGACCCTGCCCTGGAGAAGGCGACCCGCAGACCGGCGGGCACAGGGCGCACAGCATCGAGAAAGGCACCGACCCATGACCTACGTTATCGCGCTTCCCTGCGTGGACGTCAAAGACCGCGCCTGCGTTGAAGAATGCCCCGTGGACTGCATCTACGAAGGTGACCGCACCCTGTACATCCACCCCGACGAGTGCGTGGACTGCGGCGCCTGCGAGCCCGTCTGCCCCGTCGAGGCCATCTACTACGAAGACGACGTTCCCGAAGAGTGGAGCGAATACGTGAGCGCCAACGCCGACTTCTTCGACGACCTGGGTTCCCCCGGTGGCGCCGCAAAGCTCGGCCCCACCGGCAAGGACGTGCCTTTCATCGCGGCACTGCCCCCGCAGAGCAACTAACCCCATACCTGAAGCATCCAACGTCCGACAATAACCGAGCGAGCGACCGGATGCACGAGCCCCCACCCCGGCCGATGCGCACCGCACGCGGCGCGCCCCTGGACAAACTGTCTAGGCGCTGGGATGGGGGCTCTTCCTCTAGTCAGCCCCAAAGCCCGGGCGATAGACTGAAGTGACGAAAAATCCCCAAGCGACCAGGTGACACAATGACTTACGGCCTGAACCTGCCCGAATACCCCTGGGAGGCGCTCGCCCCCTACCGCGCCACCGCCGCGGCTCACCCCGACGGCCCGGTGGACCTGTCCATCGGCACCCCCGTGGACCCCACCCCCGAGCTCATCCGCAACGCGCTCGCCGAGGCATCCGACGCCCCCGGCTACCCGACCACCCACGGCACCCCCGCCCTGCGCGAGGCCATCGCCGAATGGTTTGAGCGCCGCCGCGGCGTGAAGGGCCTGGACCCGCAGGCCATCATGCCCACGATCGGCTCGAAGGAGCTCGTAGCCTGGCTACCCTTCCTGCTGGGCCTGGGCCCCGGCGACGTGGTCGTGTACCCGCGCATCGCCTACCCCACCTACGATATGGGTGCCCGCTTCGCCCGCGCCGAATCCGTGCCCGCCGAGAGCCTGGACGAGCTGGACGCCGACACCCGCAGCCGCGTGAAGCTGATCTGGGTGAACTCCCCGGCCAACCCGAATGGCACGGTCCGCACCGTGGAGCAGCTGCGCGAAATCGTGGCGCAGGCCCGCGAAATCGGTGCCGTGGTGGCCTCTGACGAGTGCTACGCGGAGCTCGGTTGGGGCGCCTGGGACGAGGCCCGCGGCGGTAAGCCTGTGCCCTCCATCCTGGATCCGCGAGTGTGCGAAGGCGACTTCACCGGCCTGCTGGCCGTCTACTCGCTGTCCAAGCAGTCGAACCTGGCCGGCTACCGCGCCGCCTTCGTGGCCGGCGCCCCCGAGCTCATGCCGAACATCATCAACAGCCGCAAGCACGCCGGCATGATCGTGCCCGCGCCCGTGCAGGCCGCCATGATTGCCGCCCTGGGCGATGAGGCGCACGTTGCGGCGCAGAAGGACCGCTACCGTGCCCGCCGCGAGGTGCTGGAGGACGCCATCACCGCCGCCGGCGGACGCATCGAGGGCTCCGAGGCGGGCCTGTACCTGTGGACCACCTTCGGCGAGTCCACCTGGGACTCCATCGGCCGCCTGGCCGAGCTGGGCATCATTGCCGGACCCGGCGTGTTCTACGGCGAGGACGGCGAGGGCTACGTGCGCATCGCCCTGACCGCCTCCGACGAGGCCGTGGCCAAGGCCGCCGAGCGTCTGAAGGCCTCCGCGGCTAAGTAGACTGGCCACCCCATCCGCGCGGCGCTACCGAGCCGCTCGCGCTGAGCGAGGCCCGCTCGCCGGGGACCTAACCTGCATAGCAGAGAAGCCCCCGCACCCTCCCGAAAGGGGAGTGCGGGGGCTTTGCTGTACCTCGTGCTGTACCTCGGCTGTGGCTACTTGCGGCCGCCGGGGAGCACGAACATCTGAATCGTCGGCGGGTTCGGGTTGTCCAACTCGCCGGGAATCAGTTCGCGGGTCACCTTCGCGGAGGTGCGCGATGCCAGGCGGTCGGTAATACCGGTTGCCAGTGCGGTTAGCGCGAAGTTCACAATGATAAACAGGGCCGCCGCCAGTAGCAGGGTCTGCAGCACGTTACCGTCACCGGAACCGATGCGGCGCGCCGAGGCGAGCAGCTCCGGGTAGGAGATGATGTAACCCAGGGCGGTATCCTTCAGAATCACCACAAACTGGCTCAGCATGGAGGGCATCATCGCGGTGAATGCCTGCGGAATCAGAATCTGAATCAGCGTCTGGCTGGGGGTCAGACCAATTGCCAGACCGGCCTCACCCTGACCACGGGGTAGCTGCTTCACGCCCGAGCGCAGCAGCTCGGCAATCACCGAACCGTTGTACAGGGTCAGGCCCACCACCACGGCGATAAAGGGTAGCTGGGCTGGCGGAAGACCGCTGTACTTGCCCAGGAACAGCCAGAAGAAGATCATCATGATCAGCACGGGCACGGCGCGGAAGAACTCCACGACCACGGTGCCAATCCAACGGACCACGCGGTACTGCGACAGACGCGCGATGCCGAAGACCATACCGAAGGCAATCGAGGTCACCACCGAAATCAAGGCGGCGGACAGGGTCGAGGCCAGGCCGGGCAGATAGTAGGAGGTCCACGCACGGGCGGTGAACAGGTCGGTCCACTTCTCCGCCTCCAGCTGGCCCTTCTGGCCCATCACGGTCAGCACGTACACCGCGAAAATCGCGAAGACAACCAGGGCCGCAATGTTGAAGATGCGGGTGCGGCGCTGAGCCATGGGACCCGGCTCGTCAAAGAGAACCGACGAGGTCCCGCGGGTTTCGTTACTGATAAAGGGGTTTTTCATCGCTTCACCGCCAGCTTTCGAGAGGACCAGGTGGTCAGAACACCAATGGGAACAACGATCACCACGAAGCCCAGAGCGAAGACGAGGAAGATGGCCAGAACCATGTTCGCGTCAAACTCAATCATGGACTTCATCATGCCGGAAGCCTCAGCTACCGACGCGACAGAAGCCACGGTCGTGTTCTTCGCCAGAGCAATCAGGGTGTTGCCCAGCGGGGTAATCGCACCGCGCAACGCCTGCGGGAAAATCACCAGGCCGGCGGTGTCGAAGAAGCCCAGACCAATAGCGCGGGCAGCTTCTGCCTGACCCTTCGGAACGGTGTTCACGCCCGAACGAATCGCCTCGCAGATGAAGGCCGCGTGATAAATCGACAGCACAATCACCGCGTACACGAAGAAGTTCGTGTCGAAATCGCCGGAGAACGAGAGCTGGAACTGCGTCCACACGCCCAGAATCGCCAGGGTCATCAGAATGGTCAGCGGGGTGTTACGCACCAGGTGCACGTACGCGGTACCGGCCCAACGCAGGGAGGGGACGGGGCTGATACGCATGAGCGCCAGCACGGTACCGATAACGAAGGAACCAATGGCCGCCCAGAAAGTCAGCTCAATATTGGTCATGAAGGCGCCAACCACATCGTACTTGGCTAGGAGGGCGCCGAGTTGGTCAAAGAATGACATTCGTAAACCTCTCTAACTAGGCGCAGGAGGCGCTCGGGGACGGCGGGTTGGTTTCGGTGTTGTAGTGGTAGCCCGTGCCCTCGGTGTACTTGGTGACGAGCTTCTCCCAGGTGCCGTCGGCAACCATCTCGTTAATGGCCTTGTTCACGGCTTCGCACTTGTCGGTGCCCTTGGGCAGGCCCACGCCGTAGCGTTCGGTGGTGAAGGGGGCGCCAACCACCTTCAGCTTGCCCTTGTTGGCCTTGGTGGCCGCCAAGCCGGCGAGGATGATGTCGTCGGTGGTCACGGCGTCCACCACGCCGCCGTTGAGGGCGACCACGCAGTCGGAGTAGCTGTTCTGCTTGACCAGGTTCACGTTCTTGGCGAACTTCTCCTGGACCTTCTTGGCGCTGGTGGAGCCGGTCACGGAGCAGAGGTTCTTGCCGTTGAGGTCGTCCGGGCCCTTGATATCGGTGTTATCGGCGCGCACGAGCAGGTCCTGGCCGGCGGTGTAGTAGGGGCCGGCGAAGTCCACGGTCTTCTTACGGCTGTCGGTGATGGAGTAGGTCGCAAAAATCATGTCGACCTGGCCGTTGTTGAGCATGTTCTCACGGTTGGCGCTGGGAGACTCGACGAACTCAATCTGGTTCTCGGAGTAGCCGAGCTTGCCGGCGACGTAGCGTGCTACGTCCACGTCGAAGCCGGTGTACTGGCTGCCGTCCTGGTAGCCCAGGCCGGGCTGATCGAACTTGATGCCGATGCGAATCTTGTGATCGCTGTTTGCGCTGGAGCAGCCTGCAAGGGTGCCGGTGAGGGCGAGGGATGCTGCCGCGGCGAGCGCTGCCAGCTTGCGTGAATATTTTTTCATTTCACCCTCCGGATTAGTGGTCGATGATCTTGGACAGGAAGTCCTTGGCGCGGTCGCTCTTCGGGTTGGTGAAGAACTCGTCCGGGTGGGCTTCCTCGACGATTTCGCCGTCGGCCAGGAACACGATGCGGTCGGCGGCCTTGCGGGCGAAGCCCATCTCGTGGGTCACGACGATCATGGTCATGCCTTCCTTCGCGAGGGAGACCATGGTGTCGAGCACCTCGTTGACCATTTCGGGGTCGAGCGCGCTGGTGGGCTCGTCGAAGAGCATGACCTTGGGCTTCATAGCGAGGGCGCGGGCGATGGCGACACGCTGCTGCTGGCCGCCCGAAAGCTGGGCGGGCATCTTGTGCGCCTGGGAATCTACGCCGACCTTTGCGAGTAGCTTCATGGCCTCCGCTTCTGCCTCCGACTTGGAGATCTTGCGGATTCGGCGGGGGCCGAGGGTCACGTTGTCCAGGATGGTCTTGTGCGCGAAGAGGTTGTAGGACTGGAACACCATGCCGACCTCTGCGCGGAGCTTGGCGAGGGCGCGGCCCTCCTTGGGCAGTTCCTGCCCGTCAATCTTGATGGAACCGCTGGAGATGGTTTCGAGGCGGTTGATGGTTCGGCAGAGGGTCGACTTGCCGGAACCGGAAGGGCCGAGAAGGATAATTACTTCGCCCTTACCCACGGAAAGGTTAATGTTCTTCAGAACGTGGTTCGTGCCGTAGTACTTGTTGACATCACGAATTTCAACGAGGTTTTTCGGCGATGCGGGGGTTGCCTGTGCGGACATCACTAACCCTTTCATGTGAGATGTATCTATGATGCGGGTTGCAAAAATGGTGAGTTTTCAGCTTACGTGCTTCATGTAACACGCGTGTAAATTATTCGTTTCCCCGTTGAAACACTGTGAATTTTTAAGGGGTAGTGCATAGTTATAGTATTTTTGACGTAAAAATACGGGTCAAAAGCACCTCTTCTGCGCAAAAGGTCCTGACTAGGATTAATACCGCAAATACTCGGCATGCTCCCGGGAGGTGCCAACCACCTCCGGTGTGCAACTCGCCTGCCGGCAAAAATTTTGAAAAAGCGTACAAAAATGCCCGATAGGTGAGACAACACCTATCGGGCATCCTTCAACACCCCAGCAGGAGGGGCTAAAACTGTTTAGGCTTCGTAACCGTTGGGGTTATTCTTCTGCCAGTTCCAGTGGTCGCGAACCATGGTCTTGATATCACGGGTAGCGCTCCAACCCAGGTCAGCCAGGGCGGAGGAGGGGTCGGCGTAAGAGACCGCAACGTCACCGGGGCGACGATCCACAATCTTGTACGGCAGCTCCTTGCCGCACGCCTCCTCGAAGGCGTGCAGAACCTGCAGAACCGAGTAGCCGTTACCGGTACCCAGGTTCCAGGTGTGCAGGCCGCCGTGCTGGGTGATGTAATCCAGTGCCTTCAGGTGGCCGTCGGCCAGGTCGACCACGTGGATGTAGTCGCGCACACCGGTACCGTCAACGGTCGGGTAGTCGTTGCCGAAGACGTTCAGGTGGTCGCGGCGACCCACAGCAACCTGGGCGATGAAGGGCACCAGGTTGTTCGGGATACCCGCCGGGTCCTCGCCGATACGGCCGGACTCGTGTGCGCCCACCGGGTTGAAGTAGCGCAGCAGAGCAATGTTCCACTTGGAGTCGGAAGCGGCCAGGTCGACCAGCATGTCCTCGATGTGCTCCTTGGTGCGGCCGTAGCAGGACTGCGCATCCATGTTCATCTTCTCGATGAGCGGCATGGACTCGGGCTCGCCGTACACGGTAGCGGAGGAGGAGAACACGATGGAGTGGCAGTCGGCCTCGTCCATGGCGTAGAGCAGGTTCAGGGTGCCGGCCACGTTGGTCTGGTAGTACCACAGCGGCTTCTCAGCGGACTCACCCACAGCCTTCAGACCCGCAAAGTGAATCACGGCGTCGGGGCGAACCTGCTTGAAGAGGGCCTTCATGCCCTCGAGGTCGAGCAAATCAACCTTGTGGAATTCGGGGGCGCGGCCGGCCAGCTCGGTGACGCGCTTGAGGGACTCTTCGGAGGAATTGGCGAGGTTATCCATGACGACGACGTCGTGGCCTGCCTTGAGCAGTTCAAGTACGGTGTGCGAGCCAATGTAGCCGGCACCGCCGGTAACGAGTACCTTCATGATGTCCTTTCGAGCAAAAATTCCGGCGTGAACCGGATGGAGCATGTGCTGTTGAGCTGTATCTAATGGTACAGGGGTCGAGGCAACAGAATGGTTTTATGCACTGTGCGCTTGTGCACTCCGGTGTGAGCACGTGGGAGGCGTTATTGAAGTGTGTCGCCACTCGCCCCCACCTCGCTGTATAGCTTGCGTCTAATCCCACCAGAAATACCACTGGCGGCTCTGGTGAATAAACTCCGTCAGCTGCTCAACATCTTCAAACACCTGGAACGGAAGATCGGAACAAAACGCGAACTGCTCGACCGCCAGATTCTTCGCCTCGACCGGGTCGGTGACGGGGCGTTCCACCAGAAACTCCAGGCAGTCAGCACCGTCAAGAGCCGCCGGGATGGCACCGTACTTTTCACGCCAATAGTGGGTGAACGCCAGCTGCGTTTCAGCGTCCGGGCAGTCATTCCAGCCGCCAAAGGGCAGGTACGCGGGAATATCGGCAGGGTCATCGGTCGGAATCTGCAGCAGAAGCATCTCGCCTTTCTCCTCTTCATCCAAAAGCTCGTAGCAGAGCAGAGCGGAAAGAGTCGGGGCATCATCTTCGGGCTCCTCATCGGGCAGAAAATCGGAGCTCATAAACTCGTCAACAAGCTTGTTGAGGTTGAAGTCGTCCGGGTCGTCCTCGCTAGTATCTTCGCCATCGTCCATAACCCGGCGCAGCTGCTGGGCAATGGCGGCGCTACCGTACTCTTCGGCGGAGGCGGCACCCCGGACAGTACGGTAACGCTGCAGGACGGCACGAGTGTAGGCGCTCACCTGCTCGGGGGTCAGAGTCTCAACATCGTCAATGATGTCGTGCTCAAGGGACACCGCGATAACCATGCTTTCAAGCACCGTATCGTTCAGGTTCAGGAAGAAGGGGACGAACCCCTCCGCACGCCCCAGCTTAGCCAGCTCATCGTAACGAGCCATGGCATCAGCGGCAGGAGCGCCCATTGGAATACGCTCGTGCGGGTAGGGGAAGAGACGCGTAAAGTGCCGGTAGGTTTCGCTCATCGTCGACTCTGACTTAGTTGATTCAGGCATCTGAGTTCCTCTCTGAACTGTACAAGTGGTCAGTCATGGCGGGTGGGTTGTACCCGGTACTACCAGCCTAGCGAAAGCCCGAGCAACCCGCCCTGAAAACGGTCATCGTAGCCGTCGCGGATTTGCGCCCAGCCTGTAAGAGCGGCGGACGAGGGAACACAGGGCACAGAAAAGGGGCCGGGATGCTTCACGCATCCCGACCCCTCAAGTCCGCAGGGGCGGCCCGCATTAACGCAGGCCGGCCCAGAGCAGTTCAGACCCAGCACTAGTTCAGGTGCAGTGCCTCGTTCAGCTCCACGGTGTTCTTCGCACGCGGCAGAACCTCAATCGCGCCGCTGATCGAATTGCGGCGGAACAGCAGATTCGACACGCCGGACAGCTCCGCAGCCTTCACCACGCGCGCCTCCTGACCGGGCAGCAGCACGCTCACGCGCGAACCTGCGGTCACGTACAGGCCAGCCTCAACCACGCAGTCATCGCCGAGGGCAATACCGATACCGGACTCCGCACCCAGCAGGGAACGCTCACCAATGGATACGCGCTTCTTGCCGCCGCCGGAGAGGGTGCCCATCGTGGAGGCGCCGCCGCCCACATCCGAGCCGTCGCCCACCACAACGCCCTGCGAGATACGGCCCTCAACCATGGAGGTGCCCAGAGTGCCGGCGTTGAAGTTCACGAAGCCCTCGTGCATCACGGTCGTTCCGGAGGCCAGGTGCGCGCCCAGGCGCAGGCGGTCGCCGTCGCCAATACGCACGCCGGTGGGAACCACGTAATCCACCAGGCGCGGGAACTTATCAATGTGGCTCACACTCAGGTGGCCCAGCTTGCGCAGACCAATTGCGAGCTTCTGGAACTCGGCGGCGAGCACCGGGCCGTGGTTAGTCCACGCCACGTTCGCGAGGGTACCGAACAGGCCGTCCAGGTTCAGCTCGTTGGGGCGAACCAGAGTGTGGGAGAGCAGGTGCAGACGCAGGTACGCGTCGACCGCGTCTTCGGGTGCCTCATCCAGGTTGATGGAGGCGGTGCGCACCTCGGTGCGGGCATTGCGCGCCGGGTGCTCGGCTGCCAGCTCCTCCAGCTCGTCCGCGATGGACAGGTCGGGGGTCTGGGTGAGGGAGGGGGCGGGGAACCAGGCATCCAGAACGGTGCCGGCGTGCTCGCCGGAAGCAACAACATTGACCAGTGCGACGCCGGAGGCGTAACGGGGAGTGTTTTCAGACATGCACACCATTATATGGGCTGTAGCACACCGAGCATCAGGGCCGTCGGCGTTCGTCTCACGAACAGATGCGCGTGCCCCGGGATGCGGGGCGCCCCCAGCCTGTATCGTGGAGGGATGACTGTGAATCACCACGCCCCCCTGGACCTGAACGTATCCATGCCCGAGCTGACCCGCGCCCTGCTCGACTACGAATCGGTATCCGACCACGAGAAAGACCTGGCCGACGCCGTGTACGCGGCGCTCGCGGCCTACCCGCACCTGCACCTGACCCGCGACGGGGACGCCATTATCGCCCGCACCGAATTCCCACCGCTGCCCGGTGAAGAGGGGGAGCGCACCCGCATTATCCTGGCCGGTCACCTGGACACCGTGCCCCTGCCCACCGTCGAGGGTTCCCTCGGCACCGTGCCGGCCACCGTCCGTGAGGAAGACGGCGAGTACGTGCTCTACGGACGCGGCGCGACCGACATGAAGGGCGGCGTGGCCGTCCAGCTGAAGCTTGCCGCTGAGCTGACCGCGCGGGACACCGACTACAACCTGACCTACATCTTCTACGACCACGAGGAGGTCGCGAGCGAGCTCTCCGGCCTGGCGCGCCTGATCCGTAACCACGGCGAACTCATCACCGACGCCGACTTCGGTGTGCTGCTCGAACCGACCAACGGCACCATCGAGGGCGGATGCAACGGCACCATGCGTTTCTTCGTGCGCACCCGCGGCCTTGCCGCCCACTCGGGTCGTGCCTGGCGCGGCGAGAACGCAATCCACGCCCTGGCGCCCGCGCTGGCGGCGCTCGCCTCCTACGAGCCGAAGACCATTGCCGTGGAGGGGCTGGACTACCGCGAGGGCCTGAACGCGGTGCAGATTTCTGGTGGCGTGGCCGGCAACGTGATTCCCGACGCGGCGGCGATGCACGTGAACTATCGTTTCGCCCCCGATAAGACCCTGGACGAGGCGGTTGCCCACGTGCGTGAGGTGTTCGCCGGGTACGAGCTGGACTTCGTGGACCTCTCCCCGGCGGCCCGCCCCGGCCTGGACACCCCGTTGGCCGCCTCCCTGATTGAGGCGGTGGGGCAGGAACCCCAGCCGAAGTACGGTTGGACGGACGTGGCGCGCCTGAGCGAAATCGGAATCCCGGCCGTGAACTTCGGCCCCGGTGACGCCCTGCTGGCTCATACCGACAATGAGCACGTGCGCTTCAGCCAGCTGACCCGCTGCCACGCGGACCTGCGCGCCTGGCTGCTCAGCGACCGCGACGACGAGGACTAGGCGGCGCTTCCTGGCCCGGATGCGTGCCGAACGGCGGCATGGGCCCCGTGCGCGAACCCCGTGCGCGAACCCCGTGCGCGAACCCGGACCAAAGCCCTCCGCCTGCCGGCCACCGCGTTGTCGCCCCGGCCGGCCGGCATCTCACAGCGTCATAGAAGGGGAGACAACGCATCTCTCTTCTAAGATGGAGAGTATCCATACACGTTATTCGAGAGGACAGAGTTGAACATTCTTCTGATTCTGCTCGCCCTGATCCTGGTGGTCATTGCCTCGCTCACGGTGATTGCGCTCGGCGGCCACCGCGCCGTGCCCGGCGCAGCGTTCTTCAACGCCGTGGGCCGTGACGGCCTGGGAGTCTTCGACACGGTCGACGACCTGGACGTCATCGCCAAGCCCTTCAGGGCCCCCGCATCGCAGGCCGTGCCCGCCGAGGGCCCCCGGGCCGTGCAGGAAGAGCCGGAACCCCTTCCTCTGGCCGTGCCGCATACCGGTAACGTTGAGCGGACCCTGAGCGCCCACGACTTCGTGGATCACCATGTGGACAAGCCCTCGGGCGCCTCCGCGGTATCCTCCGCCGAGAAGCCGCAGAGCGGGGAGGCCCGATGAGCGCACGCGCCGGGCTCACCGAATCGAGCGAGCCGGCGGAGCATACCGCATCCCGCGTCGAGCAGAACCGGTCCGAGTCCTTCGACGAGGCCCTGACATGGATGTACACCTCCTCCGCCGAGCGTCTGCGCCGCGTGGGGGAGCGTCTGCGCGCCCTGCCGGCCTGGCTTTCGGTGCTGCTCATCTACGGGATTTCGCGTGTGTGGGGCTTCGTGGTGTTCGCCGTGGTCGGCCAGCAGCAGCTGCGCGGCCCCTGGGGCGAGCACCTGAGCTACCTCTCCTTCATCAGCACCTGGGATGCCGGCTGGTACGAGCAGATTGCGCTCAACGGCTACCCGAGCGAGCTGCCGGTCAACGCGATGGGTGTCGTCCAGCAGAATCAGTGGGCGTTTTACCCCATCTTTCCGCTGCTCTCGCAGGGGATCAGCCGTCTGACGGGCATCGCCTACTACCCGGTGGCCGCCACCGTCGCGTTGTTGGCCGGTTTCGCGGCGGCCTGGATCATCTACCTGCTCTTTGACGCCTCGGTGAAGGCGGCCCGTCTCGCGCGTTCCGAATCTGACTCCGCCGATGCTGAGCCCGCCTCCTCGCTGGCGCTGTGGGGCACGGCCCTGGTGTCGTTCCTGCCGGTGGCTCCCGTGCTTCAGGTGCCTTACGCCGAGTCACTGAACCTGGTGTTCCTGGCCGGTGTGCTGCTGTGCCTCGTGAAGGGGCGTTACGGTTGGCTGGTGCCGGTTGCGGCCCTGGCCTGCCTTTCCCGCCCGGTGGGCGTTCCGCTGGGCGCGGCGGCGGGCCTGTGGTGGTTCGCCTGCTGGGTTCGGTCGAGTCGCGCTATGGGCATTGGCACGGCGTTTGTGTGCCGTGTGGGGCAGCTGGTGAGCGCCCTGCTGGTGTGCGCGTGCGCGCTGGTGTGGCCCGCGATTGCGTGGTGGGCTACCGGCCGTCCGGATGCGTACACGGCCACCGAGACGGCCTGGCGAGGCACGCATCTGGCACCGATTGAGCCCTGGCTGACGCAGGGGTACATCTACTTTGGGTATGCGGCCCCGATTCTGCTGGTTCTGCTGATCCTGGGTTTCGTCGCGCTGTGCCTGAGCCCGGTGGCGCGAAGCGTTGTGGCGGCCCCGCTGAATCTGTGGTGCGTCTGCTACTTCGCCTACCTGATTCTGTTCCTCAACCCGCAGTCGTCGACGTTCCGTCTGCTGCTACCGCTGTTCCCGTTGGTCGTGGTGGTTGCGGCGCTGAGCCGTTCGCGGGCTTACCGCTGGGCGTTGCTGGTTGCGGGCGCGTGCGCGCAGTGGGGCTGGGTGGGCTGGCTGTGGCATTGGAAACAGCTCCCCGGCGGTGGAGATTACCCGCCGTAAACCGAATACTGTTTTGCGAGACCGCCGGTGTGCTGCCGGCGGTCTTTTACGTTCTTAGCCGAGGGCGCAAAGCTTTCGGCGGGGCTTTACCTCGCGCATCCCGCAGGTCCAGAGCTTAAAGACACGTTCGGATGGGCCTTTTTGGTCGGCGGCACCGGCCCGGAGCTGATAATCTATATTCTGTGTTTGGTATTAGTGGCACCGAGTTTATTATTCTGGCCATCATCACGTTCGTGGTGATCGGCCCCGAACGCATGCCCGAATACGCCCGTCAGATTCGCGAGTTCGTCAAGACCGTGCGCCGCATGGCCTTTGACGCTAAGGACGACTTCAAAGAGGCCCTGGGCGAGACGGGCCTGGAGGACATCAACTGGCGCCAGTACGATCCCCGCCAGTACGATCCCCGCGTGATTGTGCGTCAGGCATTCGCCGAGGATGACGCCGAGCGCGAGCGTGAGGCGAAGGCCCGCGAGGAGGCGCTGCTGAAGGAGAAGGAGAAGGCCGAGAGCCATTCCCTCCCGCGAGGCGCGTACGCCCCCTTCGACGTGGACGCCACCTAAGACTTTGAAACAAAGAACCCCGCACCGGTCACGGCGCGGGGTTCTTTCTGTATCAGCTTTTCTGTATCAGTTCTCTATCGGCGACTTCTAGAGGCTCTAGCCCTAGACGAAGAGCGGCAGGCTCTGCCCCGCCCTCGACTCGCCGGAGTGCAGAAGCTTGGAGGCGATGGACTGGATCTCTTCGGCGGTCGCGGAGTCGGGGTGACCCCACACGACGGGCATGCCCTCGTCACCGCCGGTGCGCAGGTTCACGTCCAGAGGGACCGAGCCGAGCAGCGGGACGGGGTAGGAGAGCGCCTCCGAGAGACGCTCAGCGAGCACCTGCCCGCCTCCGGAACCGAACATGTCGAGTACGGTGCCGTCGGGCAGGGTCATGGCGGCCATGTTCTCGACCACGCCCACGACCTTCTGGCCGGTCTGCAGGCTCAGGGTGCCGGCGCGTTCGGCCACATCCACGGCGGCGTGCTGCGGGGTGGAGATGAGCACGAGCTCCGCATTCGGTAGCAGCTGCGCCATGGAGATGGCGATATCGCCGGTGCCGGGAGGCAAATCCAGCAGCAGCACATCCAGGGCGCCGAAGTGCACGTCCATGATGAACTGCTCCAGCGCGCGGTGCAGCATGGGGCCGCGCCAGGCCACCGGCTCGTTACCCTTGAGGAACATGCCGATGGAGATGACGCGAATAAAGCCCCCACTGACCTGCGCATCGCCCCAGCGGCGAGCGGGGGCGGGAACATCCACGGTGGGGGGAAGAATCAGGTCATCCAGGCGTGTGGGGGCGTCGGTGATGCCGAGCAGGCCCGGAATCGAGAAGCCGTGCACGTCCGCGTCGATAATGCCCACCGAGAGCCCGCGCGAGGCGAAGGCCGCCGCAAGGTTGGCCGTCATGGAGGACTTGCCCACGCCTCCCTTGCCGGACACCACGCCGAACACGCGGGTCAGCGAGCCGGGGGCGGTGAACGGGTTGGTGCGTTCGGGCTTGAGCATCGAACGCAGGGCGGAACGCTGTTGCGGGTTCATCGCGCCCACCTGCAGCTGCACTCGCTCGATGCCCTCGACGGTGGCGGCGGCCTCGCGCACCTGCTGCTCGATGGTGTTCTTCAGCGGGCAGCCCTCGATGGTGAGCAGAACCTTCACCTCGGCCCAGTGGCGGCCGGGAATCGGCTCACCGCGCTCATCCAGTTCGGGATGCACGAGCGCGGTCTCGACCATGCCGAGCTCCGTGATGGGGCGGCGCAACTCGGGGTCCTCCACACGGGCAAGGGCCGCGTAGAGCGCGTCCTGCAGTGGGTTATCGGCGCTCACGGGCGCCTCCCTCCGGGGCATCGCCCGAGGTCTTGGCCGGGCTCTCGGCCTTCCGCTCGCCCGGGTCCTCAGTGTGCGCGGAGCCCTTGGTCTCCTCGCCCTCGATGCCGTCGGAGGGGTCAATATCGTCGATGGCCTCCTCCAGGTCCTCAATGTCCTCGCTGATGTCCTGCAGCTGCTCGGCGTGGCGCTCCTGCTCCTGCGCAATGTTCTGCAGTTCCTCAAGAATGTCGCGCAGCTCGCTACGGACGAAGTCACGGGTCGCAACCTCACGCAGAGCAATACGCAGCGAAGCAATCTCGCGGGTCAGGTACTGGGTCTCCTCCAGGTTCTGCTGGTCACGCTTACGGTCCTCGGACGCCACCACGCGGTCACGGTCGTCCTGACGGTTCTGCGCGAGCAGCAGCAGGGGAGCGGCGTAGGAGGCCTGCAGGGACAGCATCAGGGTCAGCAGGGTGAAGTTCAGGCTACGCGGGTCGAACTGCATCTCCTCCGGCGCCAGGGAGTTCCAGGCCAGCCACACGCCACAGAAAATGGTCATCCACATCAAAAACTGCGGGGTACCCATGTAGCGCGCAAACGCCTCGGTCATGCGGCCGAAGGAGTCCGGATTGGGGCTGGCGAACAGCCTCGGCTTGCGGGTGCCGGGGGTGCTTAGCTGCGATTCGCCGCGCTGCGGGCGGGAATCGCCGCGCTCGCGGTTGCGTTCAGCGTACTTCTTCTCCAGGCGGTCCTTGAGAATACGCGCCTTATCGATGCGGGGGTTCTCTTCAGTACGGTTTGCGTCGCGGCGGTTCGAATCAGGCAAAGCGTCGTCCTACCTTTCGTACGGGAGTTCCATCATCGTAAGTTCGCCAGTCTTCGGGCAGGAGAGCATCGAGCACGTCGTCGATGGTCACCGCGCCTACCAGGCGGTGCGAATCGTTCACAATGGGAACGATGGTCAGGTCGTAGGTCGCGAGCACGCGAGCCAGCTCTTCGAGGCTGGCCTGGTCAGAGACCGGCTCGGTGTCGGTGTCGAGGATGTGACCGATGGGCTCGCTCGGCGGCACGCGCAGCAGCTTCTGCATGTGCACCAGACCCAGGTACTTACCCGTCGGGGTTTCCAGGGGCGGGCGGGTCACCATGACGGCAGCCGCCATTGCCGGAGGAATCTCCTCGGCGCGGATGTGCGCAAGCGCCTCGGCAACGGTCGCCTCGGGGGAGAGGATAATCGGCACCGGGTTCATGAGCGAACCGGCGGTACCCTCATCGTATTCGAGCAGTCGACGCACGTCGTCCGCCTCGTCGGGCTCCATGAGTTCCAGCAGCTTCTCACGCTGGGCGTCGTCGAGCTCGATGAGCAGGTCGGCCGCGTCGTCCGGTTCCATCTCTTCGAGGACCTGCGCGGCACGCTCGTCGTCCAGGTGCGACAGAATCTGCACCTGGTCCTCGGCGGGCAGCTCCTGCAGAACGTCCGCGAGGCGTTCGTCCTGCAGCTCGGCGGCGATTTCAACCATGCGCTTATCGCTCATCTCGTGGATGGCGTCCGCAAGGTCGGCAGGCTTGGAGTTCTCGTGGTTGGCCACGAACGCGGTTGCCGCCTGCGGCTCCACGTCGGTGGAGAGCAGAGCCTCGTCCCAGTCGACGATGAGGGTCTCCTTGGAACGGCGGCGCCACGTGCTGGAGCCGGAGCTGACGCGGGAGACGAACAGCTCGGTCACGCCCCAGTCGCCGTTGCGGCGCTGCTCAATCGCGACGTCCTCGATAACGGCGTCGCCGCTGCCGTCAAGCAGGCGCACGCGGCGGTCGAAGAGCTCACCGACGATGAGGGTCTCGGAGTTGCGCTGCTCGAAGCGGCGCAGGTTCACCAGGCCGGTCGAAATAATCTGGGAGGCGTCGATGCTGCGCACGCGGGTCATGGGCATGAACACGCGTTTCTTGCCGAGCACCTCAACGATGATGCCGACGACAATCGGTTCGGTGCCCTTGGCGGGGCGGGCGCCGGCAATGGAGGCACCCAGGCCGCGTTTGAGCACGACAACATCGCGGAGACGGCCGAGGCGGTCACCGAAGGGGTCAAAAACGTCGAGGCCCAAAAGGCGGGCAATGTAAATCTTGCTGGGGGCGCTGAACTTAGAATTGCTCACCCCTCTAGGGTACGCTCCGCCGCCTGGAATCGCACTTTGGGCGTTCTCGTTCTCAGCGGTGCCCGCAGGGAGGCCCCGCGGCCGGGCCCGGACAGGCCGGTACAATTAATGCTATGACTTCTCAGCTGCCGAATCTGCCCAATATCCCGCCCTCCTCGTTTATGGCCTCGCGCCTGGCCCAGGCCAACGGCCACCCCCTGCCGAACGGCGAGCCGGTCGCCTCCTTCGTGCGCCACGACGACGCGCTATCCGCTTTTGACGTGCTGAACGAGCAACAGTTCCCGGTGACGGCCCTGTACCTGGTCAACGACGGCATCCGTCAGGTAGAGTACCCCGTGCAGACCGGCTACGGCCGCGCCCTGCTGGTATCCGCCATTCAGGGCGTCATGATCGGCCTGCTGTACTCGATGTTTGTGGCGGCCGGCGGCACGAACTTTATGAGCGCGCTGCTCTCAACGGTGCCGATTTCAGTGGCCATTTTTGTGCTGTGGCGCGTGTTTGACCTGCGCCGCGGCCGCGGGGTTCGCTACCCCATGCGTACCGAGGCGATTCCCTCGCGCACCGTGCTGTACGCTCTGCCGGAGTACGCCCAGGAGGCGCGCCGCGTGTTGGGCGGTCATTCCCGCTTCTCTGCCGCGGTTGCGGCCGCGCGTGCGGCGGCCGCCCCGGAAGCTTCGCAGGCGCGTGCCGCTCAGAGCACCGTCTCGATGAACGGTGCGCCGGTTCCGACCGGTGCCCCGAAGGCGCCCTCCTACCGTTCGCAGGCCGGTAGCCAACCCGCCCCGAACCAGAACCTGCCCGAGCGCGATACCACCGCGCAGGACGCGGTGGCCCAGAGCGCGGCGCAGAACATGCCGGCGCCCACCCAGCCCACGCAGACCGTTCCGCCCGCCGTCCGGGAGGCAGCAACCACCGAACAGGTAAACAGCGCGCAGGCTACCGAGCAGAATCCGGATGTGCAGAAGCGCCCGGCTCAGCGCTTCGGCCTGCGCGTGGACGACCCGGAGGAATACGCCAAACTGATTCAGCCCAAGCCCGAGCGTCCCACTCCGCGCCCGCAGGGCCTGCACGATAAGTCCTCGAAGGACTCCGAATAGGCCTGACACAAATAGCCCTAAACCCGCCCCTCACGGCAGAAAACAGGCCAAGAAACAGGCAGAGAAGCAATATAGAAGAGACGCGAAAGCCCCTCACCGATTCACTCGGTGAGGGGCTTCTTACATTCTATTTAGCCAGTTACAGGTGTAGTTTTGGGAGATTCATCATCTTCCTTCTCGGGAATAGAAATACCCACAGTGACGTACTTCTTCACCGACCACGCATTCATCGCCACCGACGCCGCAAAGAACAGCGCGGGCAACCACTCTTTACGGAGCAGCGAATAGCCTAAGTACCCGAGCGCAATACACGCGGCCAGGCCAGCCACGCCGATACACACGGCACGCAAGGTGCGGTACCCCTCAGACCCCTCCTCAAGGCGGGTGCCCTGCAGGTAGAAGAGGCCCTCACGCACAACACGCAGGAACCCAGGAGCCAGGAAGAGCGCAACCGCCAGAGCCGCCGGATCATAGCCTGCAGTCATGAAACTGGTCAGAGGAACCACGAGGCACAGAACCGTGAAAATAGCTGCTGACACAACGCCCACGCGGGTTGAGCGCCTATTCATCTGTTCCATGCGCTGCAGGTCGGGAATATCGTCGTTAGGCTCGATGCGCTGGATGTGGACGAAGGCGATGATTAGCCCGCCAACCATGTACCAGGAGGCAAAGTTCGTCTCAGGGGTCCACAGCATTGCATCCGCAGTGCGTAGTACCCCAAAAGCGGTCAGAGCCGTCAGAACAATCAAGCCCACCGCACCGATGAACATAAGAAGGAGAAAGAAGAAGTGGAAAGAACCGCCGTTTGCTTTACCTCCAATGCTTTCACTGTGAGCCATATCTATGACTGCGAGGAATACAGGACACATAATGAGGAACATCGCGCTCCACGGCCAGCCCCCAATAACGGCCATTGCTAGAGATACAAAGATCATGAAGCTAAAGCAGAACCACAGGAAGATAAGCCATAAAATCCTTAAAACCTCAGAAAAAGTACTCATCTTACTACCTCATCTATCTATTTCTTATGAATGTTACGCCATACATCCTCAGCAGTATGCATCGTCGATGTTGCTACAGAAGACGCACCAGCAACAAGACCACCCACAGCATAATTAACTGCGAACTTAATAGGTTGCATAGTAGTAACCTGCGACACAGCTAGATTATGCCACCAGCCACGAGAGACAAACATTGTATGTTCGCCGGGAGCCATGAGTCGTGCAACCTGCTTCGACATAAACTCCTTAGCCTCTCGCGCTGGAGCCATCATAGCTACATCATCGGCCACCCCTGAGGTTCCCTTCAAACCTGCCAGAGGTTTGTAATCAACAGGCTTACGAATCAGGTTATTCGCCCATTTCCAATCAGTGATTTTGGCAGCGGTACTAGTAAACGGATTAGGTTTCGTAACCACGCCAGCAGCCTGCCTAGCGCCAGCCAAAATACGACCACCAATACCGCCGGTTATACCACCAACTACGGCACCAATCGCCGCATCCTTCGCTACTTCCTTCCATTCAAAGGACCCCTTCTGCGCCTTTTGGGTAATCACAGACATACCAGCACTAGAAATTGCCCCTCCAAGAGCACCAAATACCACCATAGTCAGAGGACCACCAGCAACAGATAGAGCACTTATGCCTATTCCAGCGGCAACTGCCAGCCCACCCCAAACATAGGCTTGATTTTCTTTCCACCATTTCTTGACACCTTCCCATGCGTTCTTGGCCAATACAGTTCGGTTATTCCAAGCTACCTTTGCACCCTCCACTGCTTTGTTCCATAGGCCCTTTGCAGTCTCAGTAGCAGCCTGATACAACTTCTTACCTTGATTCCACAAAGTTACTGCACCACTAGCAACATTCCGTGCCCATCCAGTGATACCAGAAGACGCTTTCTGCTCGCGGTACTTATCGAAGTCCTCCACCGACACCGGTGACAAACCCCACGGATCCACCAAAGAAACCGGATTACCACCCACCAACGAGAACGGATCAGCACCCGCCGCACAGCCCGCACACGGCGCACCCGTCGAGGCACCTAAGAAGAAATGGGCGGCAGTAACCGCACTAGTCCTGGGCATTATTTCCGCCCTGACCGGCTTCATTATCCTGGGCGCATTTACCGCAATCCCGACCGTTATTTTCGCGATTATTGCCCTGGTCATGGTCAAGCGCGGCACCGGCAAGGGCAAGGTCATGGCTATCGTTTCGCTCGTGCTGGTCGCGGTTGCGATGGTCACCTTCGTTCTGGGTAACAATGTGCGCGCAGAGAGGGATGCAAGGCTTAAGCAGCGAGCCCAGGAAGCAATCCAGAAGTGTGAGAGCAAGGAATTTGTTGGCGCCTACTACACCGAGAAGGACGGTAAGCGTTACTGCGCATACGGCGGCTGGCTCTACCCTGTAGACGACGACAAGTAGACCGGTCGTCTGGTTTAGTAACCGATGATGCGATAGGTGGGGGCGTTCGTTCACGCGGCAGTCGCCGTGCCTGCGCGTGGACGACCCGGAGGAATACGCCAAGCTGATTCAACCCAAGCCCGAGCGCCCCACCCCGCGTCCGCAGGGCCTGCACGATAAGTCCTCGAAGGACTCCGAATAGGCTCCAGCCGCAACGGCGGAAAACAGGCGGAGAAGACGGCGACTGAGAAGAGACGCGAAAGCCCCTCACCGATTCACTCGGTGAGGGGCTTTCCTCATGCATAGACAACCGGTACTAACCGGTACTAACCGGTACATCCGGCGGGGATGGTGTTACGCCTCCTTGGAGAGCTTAGCCATCCACTCCTCAATCTCCTCGACGGTGCGGGGCAGAGCAGCGGAGAGGTTCACGTTGCCGTCCTCGGTGCAGAGCACGTCGTCCTCCAGGCGGATGCCGATGCCGCGGTACTCCTCGGGAACCGACAGGTCCTCGTCCTTGAAGTACAGGGCCGGCTCGATGGTGAAGACCATGCCCGGCTCCAGCTCAGCCCACATGTACAGCTCAGCCTTAGCCTGCGCGCAGTCGTGCACGTCCAGGCCCAGGTGGTGGCTGGTGCCGTGCGGCATCCAGCGGCGGTGCTGACCGCCCTCAACGGTGAGCGAAACATCGGCGGAAACCGGCAGCAGGCCCCACTCTTCCAGGCGGTGCGCCAGAACGTTCATGGCTGCCTCGTGGATCTCGTAGAACTTGGTGCCCGGCTTAGCCACAGCGAATGCGGCGTCGGCAGCTTCCAGCACGGCGTTGTAGACCTTTGCCTGAACCTCGGTGAACTTACCGTTCACGGGGAAGGTGCGGGTCACGTCAGCGGTGTACAGGGTGTCGTCCTCAACACCGGCGTCCAGCAGCAGCAGCTTGCCCTCGTCCACGGTGCCGTTGTTACGAATCCAGTGCAGGATGGTTGCGTTGTTACCGCAGGCCGCGATGGTGTCGTAGCCCAGGTCGTTACCGTCGGTACGTGCCACGGAGAAGAACGCGGTCTCAACCACGCGCTCGCCGCGGTGGTGCTTCACGGCTTTGGGCAGCTCGCGCACAACCTCTTCGAAGCCCTTGACGGTCATGTCAACGGAACGCTGCAGGTTCTCAACCTCGATAGCGTCCTTAATCAGGCGAGCCTCGGAGAGAGCCACAGCCAGCTCGGAGTCCAGCTTGTCGGCCTGCTCCAGCTCCACGCCGGTGTTGTAGCGGGAGGTGTCAACGAGAGCGTCAACAGCCGGGTCAACGTTGCGGACCAGGCGGATGTTCACGCCGCCCAGACCCTGGTTGCCGGCGTTCTTGGTGATGGCCACCTCAAGCTCGGACAGGTCACGGGTACGGATGCCGAAACGCTCCGAGAACTCCTTCAGGGTCGGGCGGGGGCCAACCCAGAACTCGCCGTAGCGTGCATCGGCGTAGAACTCGGTGGTGTCGCGGCCGGCCAGCGGGCGGAAGTACAGGGTCACCTCGTGGTTGGAACCGTTGTCGCCGGTACCCTCCTCGACGGGCTCAAAAATCAGCACGGCGTCCGGCTCGTGGTCAACGCCCAGACCGGTCTGGTGAGCGAAGGCCGAGTGCGGACGGAAGCGGTAATCGCAGTCGTTCGAACGGACCTTCAGCGGGCCTGCGGGCAGAACCAGACGCTCGCCGGGGAAAGCCTTGGAAATCTTGGCGCGGCGCTTAGCGGCGTAGTCGGCGACGGGCTCGCGGGTGTAGCCGCCGTCCTCGGCCTTGGCCCAGTCCTTAGCGATGAATTCGGTAAACGCAGACGCTTTGGGGGTGCTGCGGTGATCAGTCTTCTGAGCTTCGGTGCTCTTCTTATTGTTCTCAGTCATGCCTTAATCATATCGCCTTCGCCACAGATGGGCGCATATTCGGGTCCCCACGACCAAATAGCCGGTGGGCCGCCGCCAATGTTGGTAGGGTGGAAGAAGAGAAAGACACCGTAGACACCATTCAGACACAAATCCCCGAGAAACGGGCCCCGCCGCGTGAGGCGGCGCGGGCACCCGTACGGGGTGAGGAGACGGAGCGGCACATGAGCCAGGCAGAGACGAACCCGACGGCCCCGACGACCCCGGAACGTCGAGAGCACAACGGACGCTACGATCTGCACATCCACTCCGCCATCTCAGACGGCACCCAGAGCCTTGAAGAGCTGGTGCCGCTCATCGCCCAAACCGGGCTGGCCGGGTTCGCCCTGACCGACCACGACACCGCATCCGGCTGGGATAGGGCCTCCCGCCTGGCCGAGGAACACGGCCTGGACTTTCTGCCCGGCGCCGAGTTCTCCTGCCGCTACCACTACACCGAGGACCGCCCCCGCACGAAGACAATTCACCTGCTGGCCTACGGCTTCGACCCGGTGCACTCCGAGCTTGCACACCGCGTGGAGCAGATTCGCCTCAGCCGCGAGGGTCGCGCCCGCGCCATCCTCGAGCGCCTGGCCGCCGACTACCCGCTGACCTGGGACGACGTGCTCGCGCAGGTGGGGGAGGGCAACGCCGCAGTGGGCCGACCGCACATCGCCGACGCGCTGGTCGCCGCCGGAATCGTGCGGGACCGCACCGAGGCCTTCAACCGCCTGCTCTACACGGGCAGCCCCTACTACGTGCCCCAGCAGGCCCTGGACCCGGTGGAGGCGGTGCGCCTGGTCCGCGAGGCCGGCGGCGTGCCGGTCATCGCGCACCCCATGAGCACGATGCGCGGGCCCGCCCTGAGCCTGGACTACCTGGGCAAGCTGGTGGATGCGGGCCTGGCCGGCGTGGAGGTGTACCACCGCGAGAACTCCGCGGAAGACCGCGCGCGCCTGCTGAAGTTTATTGAGGAGCGCCGCGCGGCGGGCACCGACCTGCTGGTGACCGGTTCGAGCGACTACCACGGCGCGGGCAAGCCGAACCTGCTGGGCGAAAACACGACGGACGCGGCCACGGTGGCGCGCATCCGCGAACAGATCGCGTAGGGCGGCTGACGGGCCGCACCTATTCACGCCTATTCACGCCTATTCAACGAACCCACGAAGGGGCGGGACGGAACCTCAGAAGATTCCGTCCCGCCCCTTTTCGCATACGGGTTGCGCCCCTGGCGGCGCGGTTAAGCCGGCCCGAATTACCGGGCAGGTCGAACGAGCTGAGCCGGCCCGAAAAGCAGAACCGGCCGCGCGGCTACAGGCTCTCGCGGGAGGCCCGGTGCTGCAGCACCTCATCGGCCGTGGAGGCGGCCGCCTCCGCAGCCCTCGCCGCGCGAGCCTTCGCGCGCGCCTGACGCTGACGGCGCAGTTCGTTCCGCCCGTCGACGCGCATCTTCCGATCCACCGTATCCATTGACCAGTGACGCACGAACTTGCACGAGGCTCCCTCAACCGGGCGGGTCGTCTCGGTCAGCGTCTCCAGCACAGCCTTGAGCGCGTGGCGGCTCGCCGCCGTCAGCGCGTCTCGGCTCGTGCCGCCGCGCACGCCCACCGTGCGCTTGGGAGTGAACAGCACGCTCGCCCCGCGGGGCACGCCGCGGTACGCCTCGAAGGACACCGGATCCACGTTCAGGCGCTTCGCCATGACCTCAATCGCCGGGGGATTCTGGTCCACGCACACGAACTTGCGGCCCAGCTGAGCCGCCGCCGCGCCCGTCGACCCCGAACCCGCGAAGAAATCCAGCACCCAATCGCCCGGGCGGGAGCTTGCCGCAATCATGCGGCGCAGCAGGCCGGTGGGCTTCTGCGTGGGGTAGCCGGTCTTCTCCTTACCCGTCGGTGACACAATCGTATGCCACCACACGTCCGTGGGGAGCTTGCCTCGCGAGGCCTTCTCCTCGGTCACCAGGCCGGGGGCCATATACGGTTCACGGTCCACCTCGGCGGTGTTGAAGTAGTAGCTGCGGTGGTCCTTCGCGTACACGAGGATGTTGTCATGCTTGGTCGGCCAGCGGCGCGTGGACTTCGCGCCGTAGTCGTACGCCCAAATCAGCTCGTTAATGAAGTTCTCACGCCCAAAAATCATGTCGCACATGATCTTCACGTAGTGCACTTCGCGCCAATCCAGGTGCAGGTACAGGGTGCCGTCCTGCGCGAGCAGGCGGTGCGCCTGCTCAATGCGCGGGGCCAGGAACGCCCAGTAGTCCTCGAAGGAGTCGTTGTAGCTCGCCAGGGTTTGCAGGGTGCTCGAGTAGCTCTTGCCCTTGAATCCGGTGCGGTCGCCCTTCTCGGAGGCCTCCGAGCTCAGCGTGCGGCGCGTCTGCTTCTTGCCCGTGTTGAAGGGCGGGTCAATGTAGATGACCGTGAACGCGCCGTCGGGCAGCTCGCGCAGGTAGTGCAGGTTATCGGCCTGCACAATCAGGGAGGGGCCCTGCGGGTCGAACGTGTCCGAACGCAGGCCGGGCTGCGCGGAGGCGTCACCCGGCTCGGCGGGGGAGGGCACGGCGGGCGCCGGGGATGCTGAGATACCCAACCCTAGCCCTCAGCACCGGGGCGCTCGGCGCCGGAACGCTCGGAGGAACGGCGGCGGGTGCGGCGGCGCGGCTGACGCTCCGCGGACTTGCCCTCCACCGGCTGGCCCTCAACGCGGCGGGTGCGGCGACGCTGGCGGGGCGCACGCTCGGCGCGGGGTGCCTCGGACTCAGAACCCGAACGCTCGGAGGAACGCTCGGAAGAGCGCTCAGCCGAACGTGCGGAGCGGCGGCGACCCTCGGAACGGCCGCCCTTCTCGCCATCGCGGGAACGGCCACCGCGGCGGCCGCCCTTCTCACCGTCGCGGGAACGGCCACCGCGTCCACGGGAATCGCGGCGGGAACCGCGACCGTCACGGCTTTCACGTTCCTCGCGGGCGTTAGCGAAGAACTCGTCGCCCATGCCCTCGGCCACGCGCTCCTCGCGGGGCAGGCGGCCCTTCGTGCCGCGCGGAATGTTTAGGTCGTAGAAGAGGTGCTCGGAGGAGGAGTAGGTCTCCACGGGCTCGGGCACGCCCAGCTCGAGGGCGTCGTTGATGACCTTCCAGCGGGGCAGGTCGTCCCAGTCCACCAGGGTGATCGCGGTACCCTCGTTGCCCGCGCGGCCGGTGCGGCCGGTGCGGTGCAGGTAGGTCTTCTCGTCCTCGGGCACGCGGTGGTTAATCACGTGGGTCACGTCGTCGACGTCGATACCGCGGGCGGCCACGTCGGTGGCGACCAGGATGTCGACCTTGCCGGTGCGGAACGCCTTCAGCGCCTGCTCGCGGGCCACCTGGTTCAGGTCGCCGTGCAGGGGAGCGGCCGCGAAGCCGCGGTTGACGAGCTCCTCGGCCACGCGGGCGGCATCGCGCTTGGTCTTGGTGAAGATGATGGTGCGGCCGCGGCCCGTGGCGCGCAGGATGCGGCCAATCATCTCGTCCTTGTCGAGGTGGTGGGCGCGGTAGACGACCTGGCGAATCGACGCCTTGGTCTTCGAGGCGTCCTCGGGGTCGGCGGCGCTAATGCGCATGGGCTTGGTCATGTACTGGCGCGCCATGGCAATCACGGGGCCGGGCATGGTGGCGGAGAACAGCATGCTTTGACGCTTCTCGGGCAGGTAGCTGAGAATCTTCTCCACGGAGGGCTGGAAGCCCAGGTCCAGCATTTCGTCGGCCTCGTCGAGGACCACAATCTTGACCTGCTTGAGGTTCAGGAAACCCTGCTTGTACAGGTCGATGATGCGGCCGGGGGTGCCCACAGCCACCTCCAGGCCTTGGCGCAGTAGCTCGGCCTGCGGCTCAATCGGCACGCCACCGTAGAGGGTTGCGACGCGGGCGTTGCGCAGCTTCGCGGCGATGGCCAGGTCGTCGCCCACCTGAATGGCGAGCTCGCGGGTGGGAACCAGAATCAGGGCCTGGGGTGCGCCGGGGTACTCCAGGTCGGCCCAACCCTCGTCGTCGCGGCCGACCACGCGCTGGATGGTGGGCAGGCCGAAGCCGAGGGTCTTACCGGTACCGGTCTTGGCCTGGCCGATGATGTCCTGGCCGGACAGGGCCACGGGAAGAGTCAGCTCCTGGATGGGGAAGGGGGAGGTGATGCCAACCGCCGCGAGGGCGTCGCTAATGTCCTGGCGAACGCCGAAGTCGGCGAAGGACTTGGGCTGCTGAGTGGTTTCCTGCGTGTTCGTTTCAGTCACTGGACCGTATCTTTCTACCCCGCGCGCGGGGTGTGTTGTCTCCCCGAAGGGGTAGGGGCCAGTGCCAGCGGGGCTGTGCAATGGCCGGTCGATATCGAAAGCCGGCCGCGGGAAATTCTAGTGCGGGAAATTCTGCCGAGAACGCCGCGCTCGGGTCGCTCCGGCGGGTGGGCCGGTGCGGTGTTGCGGGCTCGCCGCCCGGCGTAGGGGGTGCCGGGGTGCGGTGCCGCGCTGCGGCGTGATACTCGGGGTACAGGGTGGGTACGACCGGTCATTCACTTAACCCCTCAATATTAACCCGGATCGCTCCGGAACGCACCATCGGGAGGCTGTGGTGTACGCCCCTCGCGGCCGTTGCGGAGGCGTGCGGGAGGAACGCGGAAAGGGGCGAGGAATACTGCGAGAGGCCCCGCGGATGCGCAGCGCCCCGCCGCTCCGCGGGTGAATCGCGGAGGGCGGGGCGTGCAGGGTACGATGCGGCGATTAGGCGCCGATGCCGAAGCCCACGTGGCGCTTGGCGTCGCTACCGAGCTCGACGTAGCTGATCTGGCCGCCGGGAATCAGGGTGGTGTTGCCCTTATCGTCCATGATTTCCAGGATCGAGCCGTCCTCGATGGCCTTGGTGACCTTCTCGGTGAGAATTTCCTTAGCCTCGCTGGTCTCGACAACGATTTCGCGGGTGTTGTGGCGAACGCCAATCTTGATTTCCATGGTTCTCCTTGCGGATGCTCTCGGGGCTCGCCGCCGGCCAACCGCGGTCGGGGCGCGCCTCTGCTTCGTTCTGTCTCTACCCTCTACTCTAGCGCGCGAGTGCCCCGCGGTACGGCCCGGCGCGGGCACTTCGCCCCGGGCTGAGAGCGAGCCGGGCTGAGCATATGCCGGGTACAGCGGGCACGGAAAGGGCCCGGCGCGCATGTTCGCCGGGCCCAATACACAAGCTCTATCGCCTAGTCGTCAGCAACCTGAATACCGTACAGAACCTCCAGTGCGTGCACGTACTCGTCCGTGCGGCCCTGGGCCGCCAGCATCTTCGCGCGCACCGTCGGGGTGTGCAACAGGGACTTCACGGTGCGGCGCATCGCGATTTCCAGCTGCTCGGCGGCGGCACCGCATCCGAACTGGTTGCGGGCCTTCTCCAGCTCGGAGTCGAGCACCGCCATCGTGTGCGAGCGCAGGGCCACAATGGCCGAGTCAATCGTGCGGGCGCGCTGGCGCGACAGGAAGGCGGCCAGCTCGGACTCCACGATACGCAGCGCGGTGGCCACGGCCTCCTCGGTCTCTTCGGGGGCGGCCAGGCGCACCGACTCGAGCGTAATCAGCTCGACGTTCGGCAGGTCGGCCACAGAGGGGTCGAAGTCGCGCGAGAGGGCCAGGTCGAGGATCGTGTGGTGGCCGGCGGGAATCTGCTCGGGCTGAAGCGGCGCGGAGCCGCCCGAGCAACCGATAATCAGGTCGGCCTCGGCCATGGCCTGCTTCATGCCGCCCTCGGGCACCGCGAAAACATCGCGCTTGGCGGCGAACTCGGGGGCGCGTCCGGAGCGGGAGTTCACCCAGATGTCGGTGCAGCCGCGGTCGCGCAGGGCCGCAATCGTGGCGCCCGCGTAGGCGCCGGTGCCGAACACCAGGGCGCGGCGGGTGGGCCAATCCTTCTCGGTCACCTCGTCGGCCAAATCCAGGGCCACCGAGACGATGGAGCGTCCCTGCGAGCCCAGGAGGGTGTGCTGGCCGACCTGGCGGGCCGTGTGCGCGGCGTGTTCGAAGAGCTGAACCAGCTCGCCGGGCAGGGGGCGCTCATCCCGCTGTGCCTTCTCCTGGGCGGAGGCGAGGGCGCGGCGTACCTGGCCGGCAATCTCGCGCTCACCCACGACGGCGGACTCCAGGCCGGAGGCGACCGTCAGCAGGTGGCGGACGGCGTCCTCGCCCTCGTACAGGTCGAAGCTGCCGGAGACAAGCGCGGAATCCAGCCCGGACCGACCGGAGATGCTGGAGGTAATCATGTCGCGGATGGCGGGCAGGTGCGCGGCAATGGGGAGCTGGACGTACATCTCGAGGCGGTTGCAGGTGGCCAGGACCACCGCGCCGGTCACGCCCAGCTGACGGGCGTCGTCGCTAGAGAGGACGTCGGGTATGCCAGAGGCACCGGCGCTCAGGGCAGCGACGGTGGTTAGATCTACTGTGTGGTGCGATGCCACAAATGCATAAGTACTCACTAGTGACTAATCATAACCGCCGGGGGTGACGGGCTGTAAAGCGCGCATAACCTAAGTGACTTCATGAAGTGTCATGTTGGCGGGGTGCGGATGAGGAATAACGGGGAGCAAGTACTTTCTAAAGGGTCCAAAAAATAGGCACGAGAGATAAGGAAAATAAACGCGGGTCGTCGCGGGTCATATGACCCAATGTATAAATAATCACTTCCGGGTGGCTCTCGGCGCATCAAACAGTGCCCTATAAGCCTCCCACTAGGGGTTTTATTTATAGGTGGCCGCGAATAGCCTCACCCCGCCCCCGCTGAATCGCGGACCAGATAAGGTAAGCCTGATATGTAACATAGTGAATCATGGGGGAACCTAAGCGTGACAAAGTGTCATAAAAACCCCTAACAAAACCTGTCACACTAGACACTATGAGCGAAAACCAGCAGCACACACTTCCGGCCGAAAGCTCTGCACCCTCGCAGACCCTGCCCACGCACCCCACCGACGCACAGCGCCCCCTGCTTACCGACGAGCAGCTCGCGCACCTGCCCGCGCAACACCCCCTGCGCGCCGGAACCGCCGCATCCTCGCCCATGCTCCAGGCCCTCACCGGCCGCCCCTCAAGCCACCGACCCGTCTGGTTCATGCGCCAGGCCGGCCGCTCCCTGCCCGAGTACCGCCGAGTACGCGAGGGCATCCCCATGCTGGAAGCCTGCCTCACCCCCGAACTGGCCGCGGAAATCACCGTGCAGCCCGTCCGCCGCCACAAGGTCGACGCCGGTATCTTCTTCTCCGACATCGTCATCCCCATGAAGCTCGCGGGCGTCAACGTGGACATCGTGCCCGGTAAGGGTCCGGTCCTCGACCGCCCCGTGCGCACCCTCGAGGATGTGCGCGCCCTGCCCGAACTGACCGAAAGCGCCCTGGACCCCATCCGTGAGGCCATCGCCGCAACCGTCGAAATGCTCGGCGACACCCCGCTCATCGGCTTCGCCGGCGCACCCTTCACCGTCGCCGCCTACATGGTCGAGGGCGGACCCTCCCGCGACCACCTGCGCCCGCGCACCATGATGCACGCCGACCCCGCCGCCTGGCACGAGCTGGCCGCCTGGGCCGCCCGCACCGCCGGCCAGTTCCTGCGCGCGCAGATTGAGGCGGGTGCCTCCGCCGTGCAGCTCTTCGACTCGTGGGCGGGCTCCCTCGGCGAGGGCGACTACCGCCGCTACGTGCAGCAGCACTCCGCCGAGACCCTGGACGCCGTGCGCGAGTACGGCGTGCCGCGCATCCACTTCGGCACTGGCACTGCCGCGCTGCTGCCCGCGATGCACGAGGCCGGCGCGGACGTCATCGGTGTGGACTACCGCCTGCCGCTCTCCGCCGCAAATACCCTGCTCAACGGCGCGGTGCCCCTGCAGGGCAACATCGACCCGGCACTGCTCGCCGCGGGCCCCGAAAGCCTCTACGCACACGTGGACGAAGTCCTCGCCGAAGGCTCCGCCGCCCCCTCGCACGTGGTCAACCTCGGCCACGGCGTACCCCCGACCACCGACCCGCAGGTACTGACCGACCTGGTTCGCTACATTCACGAGAAGACGGCGAACTAGGGCGACGAACTCGCGGGGCCGGCGTAGAATCGGCACCGTGGGAACCCACAACCACCGGCCACCAGCTGACAGACAAAGGAGAAAACCATGGGGAATCACGATAACCAGGCGCACCGATACACCGCGCAGGGACAGTCCTCCACCGCACGTCTGGCGGCACGAGCGGCTCACCGCGCCAACGACAAGGCGCCCACCGCCATCGTTATCGGCGGCGGCCCCTCCGGCCTGATCGCGGCCCGCCGCCTCGCCGCGGCCGGCCTGCGCGTGACCCTGCTCGAGCAGCGTCCCCACCTCGGCGGTGCCGTGGGCGCGCACGAAGTCGGCGGCCTACTGCTGGACTCCGGCGCCGAATCCTTCGCAACCCGCAGCCCCATCGTGCGTGAACTCGTCGAGGAGCTCGGCCTGGGCGACCAGATCGTCACCCCTAATTCCTACGGTTCCTGGCTGTACCTGCCGCAGGGAGCCTGCCGCACCCCCAGCACCGGCATTATGGGTATTCCCGGCAATGTGAGCGATAAGTCGCTGATTCCCGTCATCGGTAAGAGCGGCCTGCGCCGTGCCCAGCTGGACCGCCTCCTGCCCGCCTCCGTGGGCGAGAAGGCGAAGACCCTGGGCGAGCTCGTGCGCCTGCGCATGGGCCAGAAGGTGCTCGATAACCTGGTCGCACCCGTGGTCTCGGGCGTGTACTCCACCCACCCCGACAAACTCGATGTGGACGCCACCATCCCCGGCCTGCGCGCGGCCCTGCGCAAGCACGGCTCCCTCTCGGCTGCCGCGGCTGCCTTCCGTTCGGCGGCCCCCGCCGGCTCGCAGGTTGCGGGCATCGTGGGCGGCATGAACCAGCTCTCCGAGCGTCTCGTGGAGGAACTCTACGAGGCCGGTGTGCGCATCGTGACCAACTTTGACGTCATCGCCGTGGACCGCGACGAATCCACCGGCCAGTGGTTCATCATCCAGCGCCACACCACCGACGGCGAGAACACGCCCCTCTACGCCGACTACCTGGTGCTCGCCACCGACGGCCCGACCGTGGCCCGACTCATCGGCCCGCACGTCTCCACCGCGCTGCCCGCCGTGGAACCCGGCCCCGAGGTCGCCCTCGTGACCCTCGTCGTAGATGCGCCGGCCCTCAACAAGCACCCGCGCGGCACCGGCCTGCTCGTCTCGGAACAGGCCACCGCCGTGCGCGCCAAGGCCCTGACCCACGCGACCGCCAAGTGGCAGTGGGTGGCCGACGAGGCCGGCCCGGACCGCCACGTGGTGCGCCTGTCCTACGGCCGAGGCGGCGAGGACTCCCGCTTCTCCGAGGTCGCCCTGGCCGACGAGCAGCTCATCACCCTGGCCCTGCGTGACGCAACCCGCATGACGGACGTGCCGCTCACCCGCAACAATCTGGTGGATGCGGACGTCGTGCGCTGGCGCGGTGTTCTGCCCGCCTCCACGCCGGGTCACCGCAAGCGCGTGCAGGAGTTCCGCGAGCGCGCCAGCGAGCTGGGCACGCTCAGCACCGTCGGCTCCTGGGCCGCAGGCTCGGGCCTCGTGGCCACGGTGCGCGACACCTACGAGCAGATGGACCGCCTCATCACCCACGCCGCCCAGAACTGGGAGGGCGTAAAGGCCCCCGAACCCAAGCAGGATGCGGCGGGCACCCCCGGCGCCTCCGGCGCCAAGCCCAAGGGCGCGTAGCGTCCCCTCAAAGACTTCCCACGCCTGTGGGATGCCTCCTACCGCTTCGGGCGGGAAGAGCGCAGAATATTCACCAATCAAACGGCGCGCGGCTACGGAAGCCTCGCACCACGAACAGCGGGTTACCGCTGAGGAAAGGAAGAGAAGAGCCATGTCTCACCCCCACGCAGCACAGGGCGGCCACGGCCACGGCGGTTACACCCACCCCGGCCAGGGTTACGGTGGCGCTCCCAAGGGCTACGCTGTTCAGCACTCCGCAGCCGACGAGAACCGTCGCGGTCGCGAAGAGGGCGAAACCCTGCACTACGCCCTGTACACCGTGTTCGCACGCTCCGGCGCACGCCCGGCAGAGGCTAACACCGACGAGGCTCGCGCCGAGTTCGAGAAGGTCGCCGAGCAGCTGGCCGCCGAGGGCGTGACCCTGCGCGGCATCTACGACGTTTCCGCAATGCGCGACAACGCCGACATCATGATCTGGACCCACGGCCAGAGCCCCGAGAAGCTGCAGGCCGCCGTGCGCAAGATTCGCCGCACCGCACTGTTCTCCGGCACCACCATCGTCTGGTCCACCATGGGCGTTCACCGCGAGGCTGAGTTCACCCGCAACCACGCACCCGCCTACGCCCGCGGCAAGGCCCCCGAGGCTTGGGTCTGCGTGTACCCCTTCGTGCGCTCCTACGACTGGTACTACATGAACCCCGAGCGTCGCGCCGAGATGCTGAAGAACCACGGCATGAAGGCCATCGACTTCCCGCAGGTTCTGGCCAACACCGTCGCATCGTTCGGCCTGAACGACTACGAGTGGGTTCTGGCTCTCGAAGCACCTGTGCTGGTTGACCTGGTCGACCTGATGCGCCACTTCCGCAACACCGAGGCTCGCCTGCACGTTCGCGAGGACACCCCCTTCTACACCGGTCGCCGCATCGGTGCCGACGAAATCGCAGAGGTTCTGGCGTGAGCCAACAGCCTCACGGCGCTACCCGCGGATGCGGTTGCTCCCACCCCGGTTCGTCCAGCGCGGTAGAGGCCGCCGCCGAGAACACCTCGGCTGCGTCCTCCGCCACCGGCGCGGCCGGGGTGGCGGCGCGTCCCGCGCGTTTCGCCCCCGCACACACAAACCCCTCGGGCGAGGGCACCCTGAACGGCTCCCTCCTGCCCGATGACGTCATTCCTAACCGCACCGACCCCGCCAACACGGCCTCCAACGGCCCGGCGCGGCTGACCGAGCAGACCCTGGGGGAGTACCGCAGCGAGCGGACCATCATCCGCGTTCGCGCCGAGGAACCCCGACCCTACGACCTGGTGATTCTCTCCTCCTTCGGTGGCCCCGAGGGTCAGGAGGACGTCATCCCCTTCCTGCGCAATGTGACCGCCGGCCGCGGCATCCCGGACGAGCGCCTCGAGGAGGTCGCCACCCACTACCGCGCCAACGGCGGTGTCTCGCCGATTAACGAGCAGAACCGCGCCCTGCTCGCCGCGCTGCAGCAGGCGCTGGCCGAGCGCGGCCCGCGCATCCCGATTACCTGGGCGAACCGCAACTGGAAGCCCTACGTGAAGGACGTGCTCGCCGAGGCCTACGAGAACGGCCACCGCAACGTGCTGGTGCTGGCCACCAGCGCCTACCCGGGTTACTCGAGCTGCCGCCAGTACCGTGAAGACTACGGCATCGCGCTGCAGCAGCTGGGCCTGGAGGGCCGCATGCACGTGGGCAAGATTCGCCAGTTCTTCGACGTGCCCGGCTTCGCCCGCGCCTTCGCCGACGGCCTGAAGGACGGCCTGGCCACGGTGCGCGAACAGCTTGCCGCCCGCGATAGCGGTTCGCTGAACCCGCGCCTGCGCATCATGTTCTGCACCCACTCGGTGCCCACCTCTGCCGCGAACGAGGCTGGCCCGCGCGGGGTGAACTACGAGGGCGGCTCCGCCTACGTGGAGAAGCACCTGCAGGTCGCCCGCGCCGTGCTTTCGCTTGTGCGCGATGAGGCCCCGCAGCTTCTGCAGAACGTCGAGTGGGAGCTGGTGTACCAGTCCCGCTCCGGCCCACCGTCCATGCCCTGGCTGGAACCGGACGTCAACGACGCCCTGGAGGCGCTGCCCACCCCCGCCAACCCGGCGGAAGACGGCGAGGCCCCCGTGGAAGGCGTCGTGCTGGTGCCCCTCGGCTTCGTCTCCGACCACATGGAGGTGAAGTGGGACCTCGACACCGAGGCTCTGGACACCTGTGAGCGCCTGGGCGTGGTGGCCGTGCGCACCCCGACCCCCGGTACGCATCCGGCGTACGTGGAGTCGCTGCGCCGCCTCATTGAGGAGCGCGTGGAGAACGGCGTTCCCGCCGACCTGCGCCCCGGCCGCGAGAGCGTGTGCGCCCCGAGCGCGAGCGGCCAGTACGGCTGGTTCGACGAGTGCGAGCCGGGCTGCTGCAAGCCGGGTCGTGGCGCGGAGAAACCCGTCATCGCCGAATATTGCACCGGATGCACCGACCGATCCGAAGAGGACTAGAGCAGGAGAGAAATGAGCCACAGCGAGTACATTCTGGGCACCCGAGGCTCCGCGCTCGCGCTCACCCAGAGCCGTCTGGCGGCCGAATCCGTCACCGAGCTTTACGCCAAGCACCAGCCGGGCGGTGAGCCCGCCGAAAGCGTGAGCTTCGAGCTGCGCACCGTCAAGACCGAGGGCGACGTGCTCACCGGCCCGCTGGCCACCCTGGGCGGCACCGGCGTGTTCGCCGCCGCCCTGCGCCAGCGCCTGCTGGACGGTGCCGACGCCCCCGCCGAGCAGCGCGTGGACATGGCCGTTCATTCCCTGAAGGACCTGCCCTCCGCACCCTGCCCCGGCCTGGTCGTCGCCGCAACCCTCAAGCGTGAGGACCCGCGCGACGCCCTCGTGGCCCGCGACGGCCTCACCGTCGACACCCTGCCGGAGGGCTCCCGCGTGGGCACCGGCTCGCCGCGCCGCGCCGCCCAGCTGCGGGCCCTGCGACCCGACCTCGAGATCGTGGATATCCGCGGTAACGTGGGCACCCGCATCGGCCGCGTGAAGGGCCTCGAGGAGCACTCCGGCAAGCAGGTCGTCCTTCGCCAGAATGCCGAGACCGACGAGCACGCCGACCGCGGTGTGGGCACCGAACGCCTTGGCGATTGCGACGCCGTGGTGCTGGCCGTCTCCGGCCTCAAGCGCCTGGGCAAGGAACACCTGATTACCGAGTACCTGGACCCCAGCCGCATGCTGCCGGCCCCCGGCCAGGGCGCCCTGGCCCTGGAGGTGCGCGAGAGCGAGTTCGGCAACCCCGATCCGGCCGTGCTCGACGACGCCGAGCTGGCCCGGCCGACCCGCTCCCTGGGCCGCGCGCTGATTGCCGCGAACCACTACGAGACGCGCCTGGCCGTCAGCGCCGAGCGCGCCCTGCTGCGCCGCCTGGAGGCCGGATGCGCCGCCCCCATCGGCGCTTTCGCCGAGATCGTTGAGGGCGACCTGGTGCTCAGCGC
>FLSH01460172.1_pt1 | contig 47128 bp, 36 predicted proteins | sample 1550441 | NCBI WGS metagenome assembly FLSH01 (sample SAMEA4031756, study PRJEB14383) | metagenome | biome: human; feature: oral; material: saliva | place: Philippines | collected 2014 | reverse complement strand
CGGTACGGTGTGTACCCGCCGCAAAATCTAAAAGTTCAAACGCATGAGCGACAAGCCCGGGAAGACCGCAAAAATTACGGTCAGCGGCAGGATGAAAAACACCACCGGGGCGAGCATCGCAATCTCCTTCTTACCGGCTGTTTCCATCAGCTCACGCTTAGCGTTATCGCGCACATCCTGAGCCTGCGCACGCAACACATCAGCAAGAGGGGTACCGCGCTCAATCGCAACAGCAATACCCTCAACGAAGCGACTCAGAGCCGGAACGCGAGTACGCTCCGCAAACTCCTGCAGCGCGCTCAAGAGCGAAACACCGGTGCGGGTCTGCGCCAAAATCTCAGAAAACTCACGAGCCAACTCGCCGCGAGAAGTCAAACAGATACGCTCCAAAGCCGCCAACGCCGACTCACCCGCCGTCACCGACAGCGCCATCATCTCCGCCAGCGCCGGGAACTCAGCGACCAGCTGCTTCTCACGCTTAGTCACCGCCTCGCCCAGCCACCAGTCACGCGCCAGAAAGCCGCTCAAACCGCTCACCAGCACCAGCATAAGAGCCACCAGGATGGAGAAACGCTCCTGCACCACGCCGATAACAGTCAGGGCACTCATGACGGTCACACCGGCAAGAGCCCACAGCAGCTGCTCAGCACGAAACGCGCTCACACTCTGCGAAGAGCCAGCCCGGCGCAGACGCTCCTGCACCGAACTATCACTCAGCGACGAGCCGCTCAACGACGAAGACAGCGAACGCAGAAGCGGTGCGCAGAACGCCGAAATCGCCTCCAGCAGGCTCGGCTCGCGGCGCTCCTGCTCCTTCAACAGCGACTCACGCAGAGTCTCACCGCGCAGCTGCGACGCCACACGATCCGAGAACGAAATACTGCGAGTATTCAGCACCGATGAGAGAATCAGACCCACGCCGGTCGCCAACAGCAGACCAAAAATCAGAGGCAGGTTCATCCGAAAACCCTCCGTTCACGCGGCAACTCACCAATACGCAACATCAGACGGTACGCCGCCAAAGAAATAGCGGCACCGGCAATCATCAGCATCGCACCGGCAAACGAGTTATAAACCATGCGCGCGGCAGGCTGAGTCGCCATCAGACACAGCACAAACCAGGGCGCCACACAGGAAAGGCGAGCCGCATTCACAGTCCACGACTGACGCGCCAGAAGCTCCGAACGGGTACGCGCATTCTCACGCAGAAAATCACTCAGCGTGCCCAGCAGCTTACCCAGATCCGAACCGCCTACCTCGCGGGCAATCTTCAAAGCCTCAATGATGGTGTCCGCCACCGGGTCAGAGAGGTACTCCTTCAAACGGTTCAGCGACGGCACAAACTCACCCGACGCACGGTAATCACGCGAGAAATGAGCGAAAGCATCACGCAGCTCTTCCGGGCCGCGGTACGAGAGCTGAATCAGCGCCTCCGGCAGGGACAAACCCGCACGAATCGCCGAACGCAGGTGGTCCACCGCATCCGGCCACAACTGCCAAATACGGGCGTCCGCCGCGCGGGCACGATGATTCACGACCACGCGAGGTGCCACGAAACCACCAATCAGGCCCATCAGACCCAGCGGCAAAAGCTGAGTAAGCATCAGCAGCAGAACCGACGCGCTCACACCGCTGGCAACGCTCACCCACATGAACGTGCGTGGAGTCAGCGAATGCATACCCGCCTTACGCAACGCCACAACCAGCGCCGGGTCGTTACTCGGCTTCGGCGGCTTGCCATTATCCGGAAAGCAGGAAAGATAAATCAGGCAGACGCCCAACCCCAAAATCAGGCTCAGAAACAGAGGCATTACTGACCCGCCTTCGCCGCCGCCAGCACCTGCTCGGGGCGGTGACCGGCACGAATCCAACGGTCCGGGTTCGGCAGCTCCAACGCCACGCACACCATCCGACCGTCACGACGCACAAACAGCGGAGACATCTCAATCACGCCGTCCTCAACGCGGCCGCCCAGCATGCTGATCTCTTCGACCTGACGCTGACCGCGCGAATCGCGACCGCAATGCACCACAATATCAAAGCAGGACGCCACGGTCGGCACCACGAACGCCGAGGAAATATTCTCGCCCGCCAGCAGCGGCAGGGTACAAATCTTGGTCACTGCGTCACGCGCCGAGTTCGCGTGAATCGTGCACATACCCGGCAGGCCCGCGTTAAGCGCAATGAGCATATCCAGGGACTCCGCTTCACGCACCTCACCAATGAGGATGCGGTCCGGGCGCATACGCAGAGCCTCCTTGACCAGGCGGCGCAGCTCAATCGCGCCAGTGCCCTCAAGGTTCGGCTGGCGGCACTGCAGACCCACCACATCGCGCAGCGGAACCGCGAGCTCAAAGATTTCTTCACACGTAATCACGCGCTCACGCGGCGGAATAGATGCCGACAGACAGTTCAGCATCGTAGTCTTACCCGCCTGAGTCGCACCCGAAACGAGGATGTTCATGCCGCTCTCCACCGCCGCATGCAGCAGGGACGCCGCGCCGGCACTCAGCGAGTTCATGCGCACCAGATCGGGCAGACGGCGGGCACGCACCACGAACTTACGGATATTGATGCTCGTGTGCCTGCGGGTAATATCCGGAATCACCGCGTGCAGACGGGAGCCGTCCGGCAGGGATGCGTCAACAAACGGGGAGGAAAGGTCCACGCGGCGACCCGAAGGCTTGAGCATGCGCTCCAGCAGGCTATTAATCGCCTCGGCGCTCAGGTGCAGACCGGTCAATTCGCTTTCGCCGTTGCGGGCGATAAAGATTTCGTCGGGAGAGTTAATCCAGATTTCTTCAACGCTCTCATCATCGAGGAACGGCTGGATCACGCCGAAGCCGCAGATTTCATCGTGCAGGCGCTGAATCACGGATTCGCGGTCGCCCAAATCGGGCAGGGAGATTCGGGTGCGGCGCTGTTCGTAATCGTTCAGGTGCTCGTCAATGAGCCCGCGAACGGCGCGCTGGTCCTCGTGCGGGTCCAGGCTGCGGTGGCGCATTGCCTCACGGATATTTTCTTCGAGCAGAGTTAGATGCTCCGCCCGGGTATCCAGTACGGTGTTCTCCATTGAAATAATCCGATGCTGTGTGGTGTGGTTGTGTGGAATACGGTGAAGCGTTGATACATCAATGCCATCATCACCCTACCCTCAGAGCATCAAATTTATCAAAATGTAATAAAATGCCCCTTAATATTTACGAGTATAGTATTTGAGTATTTTTGATGCATAGAATCGCACATATCTTTACCTAACGTGCACCAAAATTCAAAACGCCTAGTCAGCTGTGACTTGCAGAACAATTGCACGTGCGCCTCCCGAACCGCCTACCATTGACCAGCACTATATTGCACTCGGTGCACACGTAACATTTCGTCTTAAATCCCCCGCAGCCGCCTCTGCCGCCCCTACTGAAACGCCACCTCCCCCCTATCCAACAACCCCAACTTCTCGGGCGGGGCATTAGGGTAGGGCATTCGGGCGCAGCGTTCAGGCACAGCAAAGGGGCGTGCACTCCCCCATCGGGAATACACGCCCCATCACCAGCAATCATCTAGCGGTTAGTCGCCGCCACGAATCACCTTCACGGCTTCCTTAATCGGACCGTCAAAACGCAGGTTACCGTGCTCCAGCACCACGCCGCGGTCACAAATCTTAGAAACCAGATCCAGGTCATGGCTCACCACGACAAGAGTCTTACCGGCAGAGCACAGCTCCTGAATCCTCGCAATACACTTCTTCTGGAACGGCTCATCGCCCACCGCAAGAATCTCATCCACCAGGAAGATATCCGGGTTCGTATGAACCGCAACCGAGAACGCCAGACGCAGGTACATACCCGAAGAGTAGAACTTCACCTCGGTATCGATAAAGTCGTGAATCTCAGCGAAATCCACAATCGAATCGAAGGAAGCCTCAATCTCCTCCTTGGACATACCCAAAATCGCGCCGTTGAGGTACACGTTATCGCGACCGGTCAGATCCGGGTGGAAACCAGCGCCCACCTCAATCAGACCCGCAATATTGCCGCGAGTGAGAACCTCGCCCCCATCGGCGCGCATCACGCCAGAAATCATCTTCAGCAGCGTGGACTTACCCGAGCCGTTCAGACCCAGAAGAGCCACACGCTCACCCTGACGAATATCCAGGCTCACGCCGTTGAGCGCATTGAACTTCTCCGAAAGATCACCCTTGCGGCCCTTAATCAGCCAAACAAAAGCTTCCTTCATCGAACGGGTGTGGCGCAGAACAAAGCGCTTCACCAAATTCTCCACGTGAATCACCACGGGAGCGTCCGGGCTCACCGGCGGGAACTCAAGCTTCTTAATATCCACAGAATCAGAGCTCCTGGGCGAAGTTGCCCTCAAACTTACGGAAGAGCAAATCACCAATCAAAACGGTCAGCAGAGAAATACCAAGGGCAATCGGAGTCCAGAAGCTGAAGAGATGCGGAACCACCTGCGAAGCAGGGAGCGCCAAATCCTCAGGACGGAGCGTCGGATGCCAGAAGCCATAGTGGAACAGCTCCACCGCAACGGTCAGCGGGTTAAGCATGAACACGTTGAACACCCACGGGTACAGGGTGTCACGCACCATGGTCCAGGAGTACAGCACCGGCGAGAACCAGGTAGCCACCATCAGCAGCATGTCCACAATGTTCTCCGAATCGCGGAAGAACACGTTAGCCACACCGAAAATCAGACCCAGACCATAGGACAACAGCATCACGATGAGCATGCCCGCCAGAATCGACCCAAACGCCAGGAAGGTCGGGGACCAACCCACCAAGAAGCAGGCCAGCAACATCACGGCGATCTGAGGCACAAAATGTACCAGAGCCACCCACACCGTCGACAGCGAGAACAGCTCACGCGGCAGGTAAATCTTACGAATCAGCGCGCTGTTAACCACCATGGCGCGAGCACCATTACCAAAACCCTCCGAGAAGAAGTTAATGGCAATCATGCCCGAGAACAGGTACACCGCATAGTTGTGCATACCGCGTTCCAAGCCAAGGAACATACCCATGGCAATGTAGAACACCAGGAACTGCACACCCGGCTTAATGTACGACCACAAAATGCCCAGCACCGAGCCGCGGTAGCGGACCTGGATTTCCTTATCGACCAGCAGTCGAAGCAGGTAGCGGTTCTTCACCGCATCCAGGATGCCGCGCCCACGGCCGGGCGCCTTCAGGGGAACAGACTTCAGATCGTTCATCGGGTCAGCTCAGAATCCGTATGCTCAGCGAAGGTCTTAGCCCACGCATCGTAGGAGGCAACCTCAGCTGCCTTCGAACGGTACTGCTCACGCAGCTTCTCCCAGCCGGTCACCAGCTGAACGTGCAGCTTAGCGGCCTGAGCCAGCTTCGACTTGAGCTGCTCGGGGTCGCGGCGGTACCAGAACAGGCCGGTACCCTCAGCGTTAGTCGCCAGAGCCGAATCGAACTTCGACAGGGTCCACCAGTTAGTCTCACCGTAGTTCAGCTGAATCTGCGGGTGAGCCTTCGCCTCTTCGCTCACCGGCTTGAACAGCTGACGAGCAACAGTCTTCGCGGTCCACGAAGCAAGCTTCTTGTAACCCGGGGATGCGAAGGAACGGCGGCCACGGAACGGAGGCTTCTTCGTCTGGATAGCCGGGAAGTCATCCACGTTCGGCTTCACTTGAGACTCCGGGTACTCCTTAGCCATCGCACGAATCGCCGGCAGACGCTGCGAGAGCGAGGGGTGCAGGTGCTCGGGGCCGGAGAGCAGATCCTCCAGCGCCATCAGGCGGCCAGCCTCGGTGTAGTACTGCATGGACAGGGTGTGCTTGACGTCCAAGAACAGGGACTCCAGCAGCACGCGGCCACCCTTATCGAAGGGCGAGTGCAACAGCGCCGTAATGAGGCGGTTGCGCTCGTGGTAGTACGCCTGCCAGCCGACGGAGTCATCCTTATCGGTCCAGGACACGTGCCACACGCCCGCGCCGGGGAAGGACACGGTAGCGAAGCCCGCAGCCTTAGCGCGCAGACCGTACTCAGCGTCATCCCACTTCAGGAACAGGGGCAGAGACAGACCAATTTCCTTAATGACGGTGGTCGGGATGAGGCACATCCACCAGCCGTTGTAGTCCACGTCCACGCGGCGGTGCAGCCACGGGGTGTTACGCAGGTTGTGGTGGCCCAGGTTGTGGCCCATCGCCATGTCCTCGTGCGGCTTAGCGTAGAAGTTACGCCACGGGTCAACAACCTCACCGAACGCGTGCAGGACCGAACGGTCAAACATGTCGAACATGTGCGCACCCACGATGGTGGGTTCCTTGCAGTAGTTCGCGAAGGTCACCATACGCAGGATCGACTCGGGCTCAACGATGACATCGTCATCGAGCAGCAGCACATAATCGGAGCCGTTGTTGACAGCCTCGAACATGCCGCGCGAGAAGCCGCCAGAACCGCCCAGGTTGCCCTGGTTAATGATGCGGAACTTACCGGAGAGGGGCTTGACGACCTCTTCGAAGTCCTCGTGGTCCTGCACCTTCTGGGTGCCCTGATCCACAATCAGGAACTCGTGCACAGCATCGAAAATCTCGGGGCTCTCACCCAGAGCACGAATGTTGTTAATGCAGTACTCCACCTTGTTCATGGTGGTAATCTGCACGGTCGCCTGACCAGCCTTCACGTCTGCGCGGGGCTCAATGTCGCCCAGCCAGTTCGCTTCAATCAGCTCAAGGTCGCCGGTGCCAGCCAGGTCGAACCAGTACCAGCCGCCGTCACCGAACGGTGCCAGGGGCAGGGTGAAGGTGTTGGTCTCCTCGCCGGAGAGCAGCTTCGCATCCACGCGCTGAATCACGCCACGGCCATTGGACTTGTACACAATGACCATGCCCTCGCCGCGAGTCTGAACGCTCAGCACGACCTTCTTCAGGTCAGTCCAGCGGCGCCAGTACGAGGCGGGAAACGCGTTGAAGTAGGTGCCGAAAGACAGGCTCTGGCCCGCGTTCACAGTAATGGAGCGGCGGCTGTTCAGGCTGTTCGCGGCATCACGGTTCGCGCTGGCGCTCGACACAGACTGACCGGAGGTGTTCATCGCCTCCGCAATGGAGGTGGAAGCGTCACCGTCAATACGGGTGGGCAGCTGAACGCCGGTTGCAACACTCGCATCCACGTACAGGGGAACAACGTCGGTCTCAACTGCGCTCGGGAAAATAACCCGCTGCAGGTTCTTCAAAGTCTTATCAGCCATGGTTATGCGTCAACACCACCGGACTCGAGCTTCGCACCGTTAGCGAAGTGCGGGCGAATCTTGTTGTCGAACATGGACAGTGCAGCACCGATAGCCATGTGCATATCCAGGTACTTGTAGGTACCCAGGCGGCCACCGAACAGCACGTTGTTCTCGCCCTTAGCCAGGTCGCGGTACGCCAGCAACTTCTCGCGGTCCACGGAGGTGTTGACCGGGTAGTACGGCTCGTCACCCTTGTTAGCGAAACGAGAGTACTCGCGCATGATGACGGTTGCGTCCTTGGTGTAGTCACGCTCGGGGTGGAAGTGACGGAACTCGTGGATGCGGGTGAACGGAACATCAGCATCGGGGTAGTTCATCACGGAGCAGCCCTGGAAGTCCTCAATCGGCAGGACTTCTTCTTCCAGGTCGATGGTACGCCAGGACAGGTCGCCCTCAGCGTAGTCGAAGTAGCGGTCAACCGGGCCGGTGTAGACCACGGGAATCTGACCCAGAACGTTCTCGCGAGAGTACTGGTGACCGGGCTCGAAGAAGTCAGTGTTCAGGTGCACCTCAATGTTCGGGTGCGCCGCCATACGCTCCAGCCATGCTGCGTAGCCGTCAACAGGCAGACCCTCGTACTTGTCGTTGAAGTAGCGGTTGTCGTAGTTGTAGCGAACCGGCAGGCGGGAAATGATGGATGCGGGCAGTTCTTCCGGCGGGGTCTGCCACTGCTTAGCGGTGTAGTGCTTGATGAACGCCTCGTACAGGGGGCGACCAATCAGGGAGATACCCTTATCGTTCAGGTTCTGCGGGTCGGTACCAGCCAGCTCGCCAGCCTGCTCAGCGATGAGCGCCTTTGCCTCTGCGGGAGAGTAAGCGGCGTTGAAGAACTGGTTGATGGTACCCAGGTTAATGGGCATGGGGTACACGATGCCGTTGTGACGGGTGTACACGCGGTGTACGTAGTTGGTGAACTCGGTGAAACGGTTCACGTACTCCCAGACACGCTCATTGGAGGTGTGGAACAGGTGCGCACCGTAGCGGTGCACCTCAATACCGGTCTGCTTCTCCTTCTCGCTGTATGCGTTACCACCGATGTGGGAACGGCGGTCCAGCAGGGCAACCTTCAGGCCCAGCTCAGTGGCAGCCTGTTCTGCGATGGTCAGACCAAAGAGGCCCGAACCGACTACTACGAGGTCAGCGGTCAATGTTTTCTCCTGTATTATCACGGCGCACCGCCGCTTCTGCGAGGGCGGTATTCACCTACCAGATTGGACACATCCGAGGGTTCTCAGTCGCGCCGCAATCCGCACGGTTGGGTATAAAAAGCCCCTCCCGTGATGGATATAGTCATAATCTAAGATACCTGTTTATCAAGCACTACGCATACTTATGACGTGCTTTTAGGGGCTTTTGGACTATTGTTCGCACACTCTTTCCCTGGGTGAATATTCTTCACGAACCCCGAGGTCAAGCGGGTTCAAGAAAGCTCTTTCTTCTGCGCATTTTTACGGTCCGCTTTTTGGGAAGGAATTTTGTTTACGGGTAAATATTCACCCAGTTCTTTTTGCTGCGGCAGTTAGCCGCAGATACAGGGGCGAGGCGGGGGCGGGTTGTTCAAGACCCTCATTCACTGCAAGAAGGCACCCCTACCGGCACATTTGGGGATGCGCACTGGTACAGGCAAACGGCAGTTGGGGCGGTTTATCCACAGCTTTTTGAACAGATTTTGCGAAATGGGGCGAAAAATTCAAAAAATACGAACGTTTTAGTTTACATTCAGGCAACTTATTGAGCTTTAATACTTTTTAATGTTTCCTGAGGGTATGACTCTCTTCTTTCTCGACCACCACAACACCACCGACGCGCTCCCCTACCCCCGCGTACTCCGACTCGACGGCGAGACGGCACCCAACGGAATACAGCTGCACCCCGGTAACGCAGACAGCGCAAACCAGCAGGTTCTAGAGCAGGCGCTCAACCATGCCCTACAACGCCCTGCACCCGGCGCGCACGTTACGGCACGGGAGGCGACGTTCCAGCTACGCCCGGCACACGGTCAGAACCCCCTCAGAGCCTCGGGTGCGCTAAATATCCACATTCCGAACGAATCTCAGCCCCTAAATCCTCAACCACTGAACGCGCCCGCCGTCAGCCTCCTGCACATTCTGCGCGGACCCGACGCGGGTGCATCCTTCCCCATCAGCCGCGACCGCACCAGCCTCGGCAGGGCGGCTCTAGCAGCCCGCGGAGGAGAACAGCCGCACCATATTCACCTGCAGGACCCCTTCCTCAAGCCGGTGCACGGCAGCTTCTACGCCGACAGCTCCGGCATCCGCTGGATTGAGAAGCGCCCCGCCACGAGCGAGGGTAGCGAGAAGACACAGGGCGGCAAGAGGGCACAGGGCACTGAGCCGCGCATCCTGCGCTGGAACGAACCTTTCCGCCTCGGCTCTTCACTTTGCATTCTCACCTCCCCTAGCGCTGACGGCGAACGCACGGCCGAGAATGCGAGCACCGCCACCGCTACCCCCGGCTCTTCCCTCGCTTCTTCTAATTCTTCCTCTGGCGAGCCCGCGCAGACGCTCGCTCCCCTGGGCGATGCCGGCAACCCCTTCGAGCCGGTGGTGGTGAACCCTCCGGCGCCGCGTAAGCTCAAGCAGATTCTGTTGAGCGTGTGCATGCCCATTGTGGTGGGTCTGATTATTGCGCTGGTGACCGGCATGTGGTTCCTTCTGCTGATGTCTGCGGCGTCTTCGCTGCTGATGCTTCTGCATTTCTTTGGCGGTCGGGCGGAAAACCGTGCCGCATCGCAGCAGACTCATCAGGCGGCACTGCAGGAGAAGGAACGTGCTCTCGCCCTGCCGACCGTGGGCAACCTGGCGATTTCGGGCTCCTCTGCCCTGCATGATGCCGCCTACCCGGCTATTGTGCTCGGGTGCGGCCCCCGCCAGCCCTACCTGCGCGGCCGCAACCTGCCGCTGGGCACGCTGGAGAAGCAGGATGCACCCCACTATCTACCGCTCCCCACCCCGGCTCTCGGTCACTATCTGAAGCTGGAGGAGGCGCATCTGCGCGCCTACCTGGTGCAGCTGGGGCGGGTTATCCGGGTTCGGTGCACGTTCTGCTGGCTGGCACTGATAGCGCTGATCAGCAGCGAATCAATCGTCTGGTGCAGACTCTGGCTGTGGTGCCGGGCGTGAGCGTGCATTGTCTGCCGCGCGTGCAGCAGGAGAAGTATCTGCAGGCGCTGCAGAGCAGCTTGCAGTCGGAGCTTTCCGCATCTGTTCCGCCGCTGATTCTCATGCCCCTGCAGGCGAGCGCTATCTACGCTCCGCTGTTAGCCGCGCTGACCTCTGGGGCGGTCGCGGAGTCTTCGCAGTCCCGTGCGTTCGCCTCCCCGCGTGAGCAGAAGATGAACGCCCCGGCGCTCTGTGTGTTGGGCAGTGCTGAGGGTGATAGTTCCGCCCATGCGCCCGGCGCGCTTTTTGGCGCCGCCTGGGTTGAGTGCGCGAGTGAGGGTAGCCACCGTCAGAGTATCCGATACCGCGCGCAGGGTTATGCGGCGCCTGCAGTGCAGCCCACCGAGGGTGTCTACCAGGTGCACCCTCTGGCGTGTGAGGGTCTGTGCCAGCACGCCGATGGACTCAGCGTTGAGACGTTCTGCGCCGCTCTTGAGAACCTGTACAGCGCCGGATGCGAGCAGGAGCAGGGCACGCTCAGTGAGGCGCAGGTGCACCAGTCGGCGCATCTCTTCTCGTCCCTCCAAGCGCAGAACGCGCGGCAGAAGAACCGCACCGATGACATGGCGGTGGAGTCCGTTCTGCAACGCTGGTCCGCCCAGCGTTACGCCTCAGATATTCGCTGCTACCTGGGTGTTTCTTCGAGCGGCTCGCTGAATATTGGTCTGTCTGAGCACGGCCCGCACTGGCTGCTCGGTGGCACGACCGGTGCCGGCAAGTCACAGTTGTTGCGTTCTCTGGTGCTCAGCGCTGCGCTGCGTTACCCGCCCGAGCGCCTCGGCCTGATTCTGGTGGATTTCAAGGGCTCGGCAGGTTTGGGTCCTCTTGCTCAGCTGCCGCATGCACTCAGCGTGTTGAGCAATTTTGATGTGTCTGCGGTGGAGCGTGCGCTCGAATTTTTGCGCGCCGATATTCACCGCCGCGAGGTGGATCTGCAGGCGCTCGGCGTGAACTCCTACCGCGACTACCTGGCGTCCTGCCAGGCGGCGGGTACCACTCCGCGCTACCCCGAGTTGCTGATCGTGGTGGATGAGTTCCGCATGCTCATCGATTCCATGCCGGACGCTATGGCTGAGCTGATGCGCATCGCCACGATTGGCCGCTCGCTGGGCCTGCACCTGGTGTTGGCGACCCAGCGTCCGCAGGGTGCTATTTCGCAGGATATTCGCGCCAATATTGCCACGAGCATTTGCCTGCGCGTGGCGAGCGCGCAGGATTCCTATAACCTGCTGGAGCATGAGTCTGCGGCGTATATTTCGGCGGCGCATCCGGGTGCCGGGTATGTGCGCCTGCCGGATGGTCGTTCCCTGCCGTTCCGCGCCCCGCTGGTGGATGCGGTCCCCTCGATCAACGATGCCCGTCCGGTGCAGGTGTTGGGTCTTGAGGAGGGCGGCTGGCGTGAGCTAACTGCCGCTTCTGCCGTTCAGACGTTGGGTGGTCATGAGGATGAGCTGCTGATTCGTTCGGCGCAGCAGATTCGTGCACTCTACGAACGCGAGTACGCGCCGAAAAATCACGCATCGAGGGGTCTTCAGAAGAATGCGGCGGTTCAGGATGAGTATTGCCCGATTCCACCGGAGCTTCCTGAGAACACCCCGCTGCCCGTGCTGGAGGCGCCGGTGAGCGAACCGGTAGCGTACGGCATTGACCCGGCGGCTACCCCGCAGGAGCCCGCCGACTCTGGCACGGACTCCGAAGGGTACCTTCTGGGCGAGCTGGAGATTGCCCGCTACGGTGTGCGCCGCCCGATCAGCTGGTCGGGTCAGCAGGCGCTGGCACTGCTGGCGCAGAGTGCCGAACGAGTCCCGATGCTTTACGGGCTTTTAGCGCAGGCGTTCTCTGCCCGCACGCCGGTTGTTCTGCTGACCTCTGACGGTGCGCTCTACCGCGACCTGGAACCCTACGCTGGCGTTTTTGAGGCGCTCGTGGGCGCACAGGAACTTTCGCATCTGCGGTTCTGCCTGGAGCAACTGCGCACCCCGAACCTGTGGGGCACCGAGGGCTCCACCCGCCCGCTCATTGTCGTGGACGGTCTGGACAGTTGGCTGGAGGCGCTGGTTCGCCAACCCGATACGGAGAACCTGCTCTACGACCTGCTCTCGCAGGGGTGCCGTCGCGGCTATTCGGTGGTGTTCACCTCCGCGTTGAACCCGCGCGGTCGTTTCGCCGCTGCGGCGCATTCCACGCTGTTGAGCCGCCGCTTCTTGGATGCCGACCTGATGCGTTCAACGAGCAAGGACTACCCCACCCCGGCACAGAGCCACTACTGCGTGGAGGGTTCCATCAATGAGGAGTTGATTGGGGATCAGCCGCTGAGCGCTTCGATTCTTTCGCCCTGTGTTGCGGGTTTCCAGGAGCTGGTACAGGTCCTGCGGGGTAACGCGGCGAGCACTTCTAACGGGTCAAACACTCGCCCCGGCTCTCTTCTGCGGCAGTTCCCCGAGTACTATCACATGCCCTCGGCCGAGTATGTGAGCGCCGCCCACGCCGCCTGCAATCCGCAGGGCGCTAAGCTCTTGGTTGCTTTTGACCGCCGGCAGATGCCGGTGTGGTTGAGCGCCCCGGCTGGCGCGGTAGTTCCGGTGCAGGGCTCCCGGTCCGCGGGTAAAAGCACCCTACTGGAGAGCATTGCTCAGCTCAACCCGCAGCTGAGCACCCTCGTCCTTGAGGGCGCTGGCGGCGCTACGGGTGCTGGCGGCGCTACGGGTGAGCCGCCGAGCGTGGAGCGTACCCGTGCGCTCCTGGACTCGGTGAAGGACCCCGCGCGCACGCTCGTGTTCGTCGATGACCTGCAGTATCTCTCCCCCGCAGTTCAGCAGCTACTTCTGGAGCGTCGCGGTGAGTTCCGCGCCATGCTAGTCGCCTACACGCCCTGGCCGAGGCGCACCTCCTCACCCCTGCTGGCTGCGCTCATGGGATGCTCACGTGCACTTCTGCTCGCACCCGCGTCCTTAGCGGATGCCGACATGTGCACGGTGACCGCGTTGCCGCTGGATCGATTCACGCAGGGCGAGCAGCCCGCCGGTCGTCTCGTGGTGGTGGATGGCGCCTCCGTGTGCGCGGCGCAGGTTCCCCTGACGCTGACCACGGCAGCACAGGCTGTAACAGCTACGCAGAAGGTGCCGGCAACGGTCTAAAGTTGGAGCGGTCTAGAGCTGAGCGCTCTAGAACCGAGCCAGCTAGGGGTTTACGCGCTAGAGGTTTAGCGGCGTCGGCGGCTGTACTTCTCCGCCTCTTCGCCCGACGCCTCGGTGACCGCCTCAATATAGCGGCGGCTGCTGGGCATGAGCACGAAGATGAAGGCAGCCGCCGCGCCAATAACACCCACAATCGTGATGGACTGGCCAATGTTCAGGCCGTAAGCGCTCACGTTCATGACGAGGGTGCTTGCGGTGACCCACAGGGCGCAGAGGGTAATCAGGATCATGGGCAGGCGCGAACCGAAGCGGCCACGGTAGAAACGCAGGCCGAAGTAGGTCATGCCCGCGGCGATGAGCACCTGGAGTACGCCACCCACAATCGCCTGGGCGGTGGACATCCCGCTGACGATGAAGGGGTAGAGGATACCGCGAATCAGAATGTATGCCGCGAAGGTTTCGGTCAGAACGAATGCGTAGATGACGTTGAACGGGCGTGACGGCACGGTGGGCTCCTCAGGGGTAGTGTTGGCGGCAGACCGGGGTGTCTTCGGTCTGATGTGCTGGTATGTTTCCGATGCGCTAGTGCGTTAGCGGGTGGGCACTCCCCCGTTTCGGGTTCACCGCCTCGTCATCGGTGCGGTATTTCGGGGGTAGGTACCGCTTTATATTATGCCTGAGGCGCCGCTCACCCAGCCGCCCGCGCCTCGCCTATGAGACGCGAGTCAGAAGATGCGTGTCAGCATGCGATTCCCCACCCCCTCAATTAGACAAAGGTTTACCTAAGTGATAGATGCCTCAGTGTAATACTGAAGTTTTTAGAGAAAAGTACTTGTCACATCCGCTCCAACATGCGAAAGTTGATAAGTCAATTTTCACCCTAACGTTGGGTGAGCATCCCATCAGCGGATGTATTTGACACGCACACAGGAAAATAGATGTGTCTTGCCACCGCGTGAGACCGTAGATCATGAAGGAGGTCCACCGTGGATTGGCGTAGTCGTGCAGCTTGTTTGGACAAGGATCCGGAGCTGTTCTTCCCCGTAGGAAACACCGGACCTGCCCTGTTGCAAATTGAAGAGGCCAAGACTGTCTGCCGCTCTTGCGAGGTTGTAGACGTCTGCCTGAAGTGGGCCATCGAGACCGGCCAGGACTCCGGCGTATGGGGTGGCACCAGTGAAGACGAGCGTCGTGCGATGAAGCGTCGCGCAGCTCGTGCCCGCCGTGCATCCTAACTTCCGGAGTATTCAATAGGGCATCAAAAGCGTGGTGCAGTGATTCAATATCACTGCACCACGCTTTTGCCATATACAGAACCTATCTAGACAGCAAACTGCCGCCACCCCGTACTCGGGGCAGCGGCAGTTCTACACGCCACGCAAGAAGGGGCTTAGACGAGCACCGCGGTAATCACCACGCGGGTACCGGTCGGCTCGTTAGCCTCCCAGCGGATCGAGCCGTTCAGCTCGCTCGCCACCAGGGTACGCACAATCTGCATGCCCAGGCCTTCCTTGCCGGTCACCGGGCGGTAGGCGTCCGGGCCGGACTCTTCAATCTTCTTATCGCCCATGCCCTTACCGTCATCGGTAATCACGACGGTGAGGATATTCTCGCCCTCGTCGTTGGTACCGCGAATGCCCTCGAGGGTTACGGTGCCGGTCTCGCCGTCCAGGCCGTGCTCCACGGCGTTCGCGACAACCTCGTTAATGACCAGCGCCAGAGGGGTCGCGAACTGGCTCGGCAGCGCGCCGAAGGAGCCAATCAGCTTGGTGGACACGTGCTGGCCGGGGGAAGCAAGCTCAGCGGCAAGGTGGAACTGACGCTCAATCAGCTCATCAAAGTCGACGTTCTGAGTCAGACCCTGCGAGAGCGCCTCGTGCACGGTAGCAATCGTTGCCACGCGGCGCATCGCCTGTTCCAGGCCCTGACGCGCCTCCTCCGTGGTCATGCGGCGCGACTGCAGGCGCAGCAGAGCGGACACGGTCTGCAGGTTGTTCTTCACGCGGTGGTGAATTTCACGGATGGTCGCGTCCTTCGTCATGAGCTCCAGCTCACGGCGGCGCAGCTCGGTCACATCACGGCAGAGAATCACAGCGCCCTCACTCTCAAGGCGGGCCCGCCTCTGCACCAGTAGCGGGATGGAGCGCATGGTCACGCGAGCACGGGCAATAACCAGTTCGGTGCGCAGGTCACTACGACCGGCCAGGACCAGCTGCAGGGTTTCATCCGCCTGCTCACCGGCAGGAAGCATTGCGCGGGTGACATCGGCAAGGTTTCGCTTTTCGAGGTAGCCGGTCATGCCCATGCGGTTGTACATGGAGTTCGCGTTCGGGGAAGCGACGACCACACGGCCGGAGCGGTCGAGCACAATAATGCCGTCAATCACGCGGGGGTTGCCCTGAGTGTTGTTCCCCTGAGCGAGAGGGTCGGGCCACAGGCCGGAGTGCACCATGGAGAGCATGGTGTCAGCGGCGAATTCGTAGACCTCGTCGCTGATGGAGGGGTAACCATTGGGGGTAGCGATCTTGTGGCTGGTCAGCAACGCAATGGTGCGGTTGTTGCGCACGATGGGCACGAAGGTCACGTTCACGCGCGGGCGGGCGCCAACGCCTTCACCGCTTCCTTCGTCGGTGTAGGTGCTGATGTTCTGGTTAATCCAGACACGGTAGGCTTCGTCACGGATGCCGTCTTCCATGTCATGGTCGATGATGTCGTGGTGGAAGAGGGTACGGACGTTGGAGGGGCGCACGTGCGCGAAGGCACGGAAAGTACTGGTTTCACTGGGGCCGGAGACGGCGTCCGGAGAACTGCCGTCGGCAACGATGTAGTCGGTGGGGAACCATAGAACCAGATCGCTCTGAGCGATATCAGAGATGACCTGCCATTCACCCATGATGAGGTGAATGCGTTCAGTGTCGCCGGGACCGAAGTCGCAGGCGCTCATAATTCCTTCTGCAAAAGACATATGTTTGTGTGCTTCCCATGAGTTCGGGTAGGTTCAACTATTTTACGGTTTGCTCGCCGCAATTCCCATTCAAACGGCAATACCTGGAATAGTTTACAGAGCATTTCTTGAAGCATGCTTTTATTCCCAAATATGACGCTGTGAGGTGAGATAAACCCCTCAATTTTGAAGTGAAATATTCGCACTACTCCCCTACCCTAAATCCGCTTGAGACGCAGAAAACCCGACCTGCCGGAGCCTCTGAACGGGACACCCCAACAAGCCGGGTCTTTGAGCAATCGCCGGTTTTATCTGACGGATTTATCTGCCGGGCTTACGCGCCGGGGCGTACAGCGTACATGCCCTCAAGCATCGCCTCCAGGGACTGCACGACCGCGTGGCGGGGCGCCACCTCCAGCAGCGCTTCACCGTTACGGCGCAAACGGTCCATAACCTTACGCTCGTACGGAATCACGCCGGTGAGCGGAACCTGCAGGTAGCGTGCCCAGTTATCGCGCATCTTCGCCTCGGGGTTGAACCCGGCAGCTTCGCGGCGGCTGCGGTTGAGCCAGTACTGCACGTCCGTTTCGGGGGCGAACAGGTCCGGGCGCGACTGCACCTCGCGGGCGAGGTTAATCAGGCGCGGCAGGCCGATGACGTCCGCTTCACCGAGCGCAATCACGCGGTCGGCGCAGGCGAGCGCGGTGAGGGTCGCGGCGTTACGGCGCGGTGCCGGGCCGTCAAAGGTCAGCTCCTCGTCGACTTCGATGGGGGCGGCAACATCGCAAATGACCAGGTCGTAGCGGTGCTTGAGCCATTCGAGTACTTCGGAGAAGGCGCGGGCGCGCACCTCGGGCCAACGCGAGGAGGAGGTGATGCCGCTCAAGAAGTCGAATGTGCCGTTTTTGAGGGGCACGCGCTCCATGATGGCGCCAGCTTTTTTCTCGTCGAGCTGGGCGCGGTCGGCGTCCGAGCAGAGAATCGCCAGGCCGGATCCGGTGTCCTCGAGCGCCATGAGCGCATCCAGGCTGGGCGCGTAGGTGTCTGCGTCGATGAGGCAGACCTGCTGACCCTGCTGCGCCGCGAGGGCGGCGAGGTTGAAGGCAATGGTGCTTCGACCGGGCGCACCGTGGGTACCCCAAACGGTCACAATCTTGCCGAGGCGGTGGCCGGGCTGATAGCGGGAGGGCGCCTCAGGGTCCTGGTTGATGTCCGGGTACTGAGGCAGGGTGCCGTCGTTGTTCTCGTTCTGCACGTGCAGGGTGTAGTCGCTGCCGGGTGCGAAAGAGTCAACGATGGCGGCGGCCTGGCTGAGCACGGATTCCTCGTTGCTGGGCACAACGGAGGAGGCTTCTGCCGGGTCGTGTACGCCGGGCGCACCGGGTGCGTTTCCAGCGGGTGCCGCGGGGTCGATTCCGTAGCTTCCGTAGTCGGCGCCGTAGGGCGAGCCGGTGTTTGAGGCGGCGCCCGAGGCGGGGTCGTAGCCGTAGCCGCCCGCGCCATAGCCACCCGCGCCGTAGCCAGCAGCGCCGTTATCGTAACCGTAGCCGCTGTATCCATTGTCGTAGCCGTACCCTGCATCGTAGCCGTACCCGGCATCCTGACCGTAGGCGGCCTCGGGGCGGTGGGCAACGGGCTGAACGGGCGGCTGAGCCGGAATCTGCGCGGGCACGCCGTAACCTGCTACGGGTCGGGCAAGTGCCGCATCCACAGCCTGTTCGAGCGAGCCCAGGATCTCCTCGAGGGCAGCTTCGGGGCGGATGCGGTGCGCCTGCGTGGGCAGCGGCAGATTGTCCGGGGCGATGACCGCCAGGAGCACTTCGGAGGCGGCGAGCGCATCCACGGTGGAGGCGCTCATTTCGGCGGGCACCTGGGCGCAAAGCAGCACGCGGGCGATGCCGGTATGAGCCATGCCGACGGCTTCGCTGAAGTCCTGCACGGTGCGCGCCACGGAGACGCGACCACGCTGGGATTCGATGCGGTTCAGGAGCGAGCCGTCATCGCCGTAGAGGATGACGGGGATGTTCACTGGCCCTCCCCGTAGGTGCCGGGGATGAGGCTGATCTTGGAGTCGCTATTGCTTTCCTTGACCAGGGCGGCGAGGGCTTCTTCCTTGACCCACAGCTGCACGGTTGCCTTGCCGTTGGCGCCGAGCACACCTTCGTCGACCGTTACGGCGACGATTTCGGCGTTGGTGACGATGGCACGGGCACCGTTTTCGGTGCGGTTATCGCTCTTGGTGTCGGGGTTGCGCGGGCCGGAGGTCCACACGTCCACGCGCTCGCCTGCCTTCAGTGCGGAGGCGGCGGTGCGGTCAATGCTGACGGTCGCGAGGCGGCGGCCCGGGGAGGTTTCGGTGCCTACAGATTCTTTGCTGATGAAGTTGCCGGCGGGGATGCGCTGAATCGCAATTTTGCCGTTCATCTGGGCGGCATCGGCGCGGGTGAAGTACTTGTCTTTGGCGGAGTCGATGTTCGCTTCGACTCGGGCGAGTTTGTCTTCGGTAATCTTCTCGCCCAGGCGGATTTCGCTTTTGGCGGTGTAGTACTCGGTTTTACTGTTGTTGGCTTGTACGTAGAGCTGCACACCGGTGATGGAGACGAGCACGAGAAGTACACCGAGGATGAATCGCCAGTCTTTGATGGTGGGCCTTTTGAGGCGTTTGGCGTGGGGCTCGGTGAGGGTGGAACGCTTCGTCGCGTTCTGTCGTATGCGCATGATGTGGTTGTGCCTTTCGGTGCGGAAGCCGGCGGTGATTCCGGTGTTGTTCAACTGACCGATGAGCGAGTGGTGTGTTTTCGATAGTGCTTTGGTTGAGTCTGACACTAACCCTAACAGCATATTTCATTTAGTACTCTCTCTCAACAAGAGTCGTGTTTATGAAATATTTTTGAGTCTTGCCCCTTTTGAAGGGGTAATTAGATAACTTTTCGGCTCATATAAGACTTTTTGCAAGCAAATTCCACGGTGATGACATATACTGAAAGTACTCAATAGATGTTCACTACGAACTCTATTTCAAAGGCTGCTAACGGTAGCTAGGGGCCCAGGATTTCACTCACGGAAAGGAACAAATCGATGACTGCACCTCGTTTCCTCACTCTGAGCGACGTTGCCGAGGAGCTGCAGGTTTCACTTTCGCAGGTGCGTGCTCTGGTGCGTAGCGGCGAACTTCCCGCCATTCAGATTGGTGGACGTAACCAGTGGCGTATTGAGCGCTCTCGTTTTGAAGAGTACATTACCGAGCGCCACGAGCAGACTCTGGAGGCGATTGCTTCCGGCAAGCTCACCGCAAAGGCTAAGGTTGATTAGTATTTCAACATGCACCTCGCGGGCGTAATGCCCGAGTGCTTTAAAAGGTCCACTCCTCTCGTTGAGATTTTCAATGGAGAGGGGCGGATCTTTTTGTGCTTATTGTTGCTTTTATCAGGGCGTTTATGGTTGTCGAAGCCTTTTTATCGAGGCGTTTTCATGAGCACGCCACGAACGGCATTACCCGCTATTCACCCTGTGCCCTAGCGTGAAATACGGGCGATGACTGCGCTAATACGAGCCAGTGGAATGGTTCGCACGCCAGCACCGCCAGGTGCACGGGAGTAGCCGAAGGCTCCCTGACCGTAACCAGTCTGACTGTAACCGCTCTGCCCATAGGTTCCCTGTGCACCGTAGGCTGCACGCGCGTGTTGGTCGCGTTCGTAGATGCGCGGGTACTGGCCGCCGTTGAGCAGGCGCAATTCGAGGAAGTCTGCTCCGACTCGCTCGATCACGCCGTCGTAGCTGACGGTGCCACCTTCGAGGGAGAGGCGGACGGGTTCGCGCGCCATGGCGAGGGAGCGCAGAGCGAGCTGGATTTTCATGCGGTAGCGTTCGGGGCGGATATCAGCGTGACCGGGAGCGATGCCGCCTTCCCACCAGAGCATTCCGCGCAGGGGAATGATGATGTTCTCGCCGCGCGCTTCGATACTGACCCATTCTTCTCCGACCATTTCGAGCTTGCCTTCGTAGGTTTGCATGTCGGTGGCGCAGATACGGATGGGGCCGCCAACCTGTGCGAGGAGGCGGTCGTCGAGGGTGATGGTGGAGTACTGGACGCGGGCGACTTGGCGGGCGTCCTGTTCCATATCCCAGGCGCGTTCGGAGGCGAGGCGCGCCTCAATGTCTCGTAGGAACTTTTCCATGCTCATGCTATGACCCTACCCGAGAATGGGATACGGATACGAACCGGGGCATTTTCTGGTCGAATAATGATTCTTGAGCATGATTTTTGAAACAAATTCTACCAAATTACATGTTTTTCATACATTTTGATGCGTTTTGCTTCATTTTTGATACAACCTCCTGTATAAATGAAGCAACACCAAAAGCTATCAAACGCACCATTTGGAGGTCATCGTGGACCATCTTTCCACTCCGGGCTCAGCCCCCGCAGCCTTCGCATCACGCCCTACTCCCTTCGCTTCACGCCCCGCAGCCGCGCCTCATACTGTCGGTGCCGGGGTAGCCAGCGCAGAGGTAGCCAGCACCGGCTCTGCAATCGAGCCCGGCACTAGGGCAAACTACGCTAAGGCAAACTACCAGGACGCGCTGCTCTTCATTGCCCCTCCTCTGCTTTCCGCGGCGGTCTTGGGCGCGTTGAGCGTGAACCTGCACCGCATCCCTTCGGCGCACCCTCTTGCTGACGCCTCGTTGCTCTGCGCTGGCGCGGCGGCACTCCTCATTACCGCCTGGTGGTTCATCAGCTTTATCTACGCGCTCTTCTACGCTCGATCTTTGCGCGTTTCGAGCAACAACGCTGACCGCGCGGTGCTGAAGGTTCCAGCGTTTTTCCGTCCGCGCTTTATGCGCCGCATTGTTCTGACGCTCGGCGGCACGGCTCTTGGAGTGGGTGCGGTCTTGGCTCCCGCGCAGGCTGCGGTGGTGACGCCCGGCAACGCCGGGGCAAACGGCACGGAGGGTCTGCCGCGGACAACTATTTCGGCGGTTATGACCGCAGATTCAATGGACACCGTAGCTTCAACGAGTACCGTAGCTTCAACGAATACTGCGGCGGCAGACACCAGCTCTGATTCGCCCTCCACTCCCCCGGCTCTCTCTGCTGAGATCCCCGATATTCCTCTGGCTCCTGCGCCCGCAGAGGCGGCGGGCTCCCTGCACGATCGCAGTCCGTTCTTCTCCCCTCCCCGCGCTGAGGGGGGCACCTATTCCTACACGGTCCAGGCGGGCGATACGCTCTGGTCTATTGCCGCCGAGCAGCTGGGTGAAGGCACCGACGCCTCCACCATTTACAACTACACTCTCGATATTTACGAGGCGAATAAGGACGCTCTGGGCCAGAACGCCGAGCTGCTTTATGAGGGGCAGGTTCTGCAGATTCCCGATCAGCCAGTTCATTAGCCCCCTCACTACCTCTATTCCGCCATCTCAATTCCGGTGCCTCGGTTCTTCTACCTCGCCCGATAGCTTTTCATTCGCTCAGCCCATCTCACACTTCCTTCTGCCCCGAAAGGAGCCGTCATGAGCTTCGCCAACCTTCTCCCCCGCGCCCCGTGGACGCCGCCGCATTCCCCGGCTACGCAGTATCCTCAGTCTGCGCAGCCCGCCTCCCGTAACGATCAGCCTGCCAGCCCGTATTCTAAGCGTCAGGCGGCAGGCACCTCCCAGGCTCAGCCTGTGGCTGCCGAGCAGGCCGCTCCGCTGCCGGAGCAGGGACAGGGCACGATGGCTCTGGTGCAGAGGCGAAACAGCTCCTCGGTCTATTCGCTGCTGCCGCTGCCGCGTTATGAACAGCATTCGGCGCAGCGCCCGCCGGTGGCGAGGAGGGGCCGCCCGTTGCGTCCTGCGGATGCGCTGGCTCGCCAGCTGGAGGGTCGTTGCGCGGGTGTGGCAATTGCTTACCTGGAGATCATGTCGGCTCGTCGTTCGCGTCAGCAGTTGGCGCAGTGGGTGTCGGCGGATTGTTTCCACCGCCTGTTGCCGTTCTTCCCGAAGAACCCGCGTCAGGTGCGCAAGGAGATGCTGTTGACTCTTCCGCCGGTTCTGTTGCGGGTGCGAGCGCAGAGGGTGCATGAGGAGCTTTACGAGGTGGTGGCGCTACTGCGTTGTGCGGATAAGGTTCGCGTGGTGACCATGCAGATGCGTCTGATTTACGGTACCTGGCTGATTACTTCGATCGAGCAGCCGCAGAGCCGAGTGGACGAAGACTAAGGTTTCCGGCACAAAACAGGCACAGACACGCAGAGAGGGTGCGAATCCGGTATTGGATTCGCACCCTCTCTGCGCGTCTATAGCGGTTTCGGATTTATGCCGAGGCTACTTTTCCTTCGAACGCTCCACGTGAACCTGCTCGTGGCCGTCCTCATCGGGGGCGGAGTACTGCAGGAACTTCGGGCGCGAAGGCTCAGCCAGGCGCACGGCGGAAGCCTGAGTGCGTTGCTTGGACAGGTCCAGGTTGAACAGGTAGGTCACGGTCTCTTCACGGATCGCGCCGAGCATCGCCTGGTACATGTCGTAGCCTTCACGCTGGTACTCGACCAGCGGGTCACGCTGAGCCATTGCACGCAGGCCGATACCTTCCTTGAGGTATTCCATCTCGTACAGGTGCTCGGGCCAGCGCTCACCAATGACGGACAGCATGACGCGGCGTTCAATTTCGCGCATGCTCTCTTCGCCGACGCTCTTTTCACGCTCATCGTAGATGAGGTGTGCGTCCGCCAAAACTTCCTTCACGATCTGGTCGCGAGTAATCTTGGTGCGGTCGCCGGCGTCTTCAGCCAGGTCGTCCACGGTGATGGAGATGGGGTACACCTGCTTGAGTGCGCCCCAGAGCTCGTCGAAGTCCCAGTCCTCGGCGTGGCCTTCAGAGACGCGGGCGTCAATGATGGTGGTCAGTACCTCGTCCACGAAGCCGGAAATCTGTTCCTTCAGGTCGTCACCGTGCAGGATGCGGCCGCGGTCCTTGTAGATCGCTTCGCGCTGGCGGTTGAGCACGTCGTCATACTTGAGCACGTTCTTACGCTGCTCAGCGTTACGGCCCTCAACGTTTGCCTGTGCGGTGGCGATAGCGCGGCTAACGATCTTGGAGTCCAGTGCGGAATCCTCGGGGGCTGCCGCCATGAGGCGGGTTGCCATGCCGGTGTTGAACAGGCGCATCAGTTCGTCGGTCAGCGACAGGTAGAAGCGGGACTCGCCCGGGTCGCCCTGACGGCCGGAACGACCACGCAGCTGGTTGTCGATACGGCGGGACTCGTGACGCTCAGTGCCGAGCACGTACAGGCCACCGAGCTTGGTAACTTCCTCGTGCTCTTCCTTAGCGGCGTCTTCGCAGGCCTTCAGGACCTCGGGCCAGCGTGCCTCGTACTCTTCGGAGTTGGTGTTCGGGTCCAGGCCGAGCTCACGCATCTTCTCGACGGCCTCAAATTCGGGGTTACCGCCGAGCATAATGTCGGTACCGCGACCAGCCATGTTGGTTGCCACGGTGACGGCGCCCTTACGGCCCGCCTGCGCGACAATAGCTGCCTCACGCTCGTTGTTCTTTGCGTTCAGCACCTCGTGGCGCACGCCTGCCTTCGCCAGCTGGCGGGACAGGTACTCGGAGTTCTCCACGCTTGCGGTACCGACCAGAATCGGCTGGCCCTTTTCGTGGCGTTCCTTAATGTCCTTGACGACCGCCTTGAACTTGGCGATTTCGTCGCGGTACACCTTATCGGGATTGTCGATGCGCTGCACACCCTTGTTGGTGGGGATGGGCACCACGCCGAGCTCGTAGGTGTTCATGAACTCTGCCGCTTCGGTTTCCGCGGTACCGGTCATGCCGGCCAGCTTGTCGTACATGCGGAAGTAGTTCTGCAGGGTCACGGTCGCCATGGTCTGGTTCTCAGGCTTGATTTCGACGCCTTCCTTCGCCTCAATCGCCTGGTGGATGCCGTCGTTGTAGCGGCGGCCCGGCAGAATACGACCGGTGTGCTCGTCAACAATCAGGACTTCGCCGTCAATGACCACGTAGTCCTTGTTGTTGGTGAACAGCTCCTTCGCCTTAATGGAGTTGTTCAGGAAGCCAATGAGCGGGGTGTTCTTGGATTCGTAGAGGTTCTTCACACCCAGGTGGTCTTCCACCTTGTCAATGCCGGATTCGAGGATGCCGACGGTGCGCTTCTTCTCATCTACTTCGTAGTCTTCACCGCGCTTGAGCAGGGTCGCGGCGATGCGCGCGAACTCTGCGTACCAGCGGTTTGCCTCACCGGCTGCGGGGCCGGAAATGATCAGAGGGGTACGCGCCTCATCGATCAGGATGGAGTCCACCTCATCGATAATGGCGAAGTTGTGACCGCGCTGAACCTGCTCCTCCACGGTCCACGCCATGTTGTCACGCAGGTAGTCGAAGCCGAACTCGTTGTTCGTACCGTAGGTGATGTCTGCGGCGTACTGCTTACGACGCTCGTCAGGTTCCATGGAGGAGAGAATCACGCCGCACTCCATGCCGAGGAAGCGGAACACGCGACCCATAAGGTTCGCCTGGTACTCAGCCAGGTAGTCGTTCACGGTCACAATGTGAACGCCCTTGCCGCTCAGCGCGTTCAGGTATGCGGGCAGGGTTGCGACGAGGGTCTTGCCCTCACCGGTCTTCATTTCGGCAATGTTGCCCAGGTGCAGTGCAGCGCCACCCATCACCTGCACGTCGTAGTGGCGCTTGCCCAGGGTGCGCTTGGATGCTTCACGGACTACCGCAAAGGCCTCCGGCAGCATAATGTCGAGGGATTCGCCGTCCTTGACGCGCTCGCGGAACTTGTCGGTCTCTGCTCGCAGTTCCTCATCGGTCATAGATGCGAAGCTGTCCTCGAGCGAGTTCACCGCCTTAGTGTACGCTTCGAGCTGTCGCAGAACCCTCTTATCGCCGGTTCGGAGGATTTTCTCCAAGAAAGATGCCACTGAGCTTCTACTCCTTGCTTGTTTCGGTACCCTCACCAAGGGCGCGCGAAAGTGCGCGCGGTGAGGCCTTCCTACATATTGTATGGCAGAGCCGCCTAATTCGCCCGTCCGAGCTCTTTTTTACGCTGTGCGCCCACGAGGTGACATTTGGTGACGCTCGAATCTTTCACCTTCCGCTTGAGGTGGAGCCGCCCATCCGGCTGAAGGAACGGGCGCGTAGGCTACAGGAACGGGCACGTAGAAGGCGCAGTAGAAGGCACAGAAAACCCGGGTACCTCAACAGCACATAAAGTACTGTCGGAGGCACCCGGGCCTTGATCCTGCTTGCTGGCCTTAGAGCTCAGCAATCAGCAGGTACGTTTTTACTCGTTGTCCAGAGTAATGATGCCGTAGCTCCAGCCCTTACGGCGGTATGCCGCAGCCGGTGCGCCGGTCTCGCTGTCAATGTACAGGTAGAAGTCGTGGCCGACCAGTTCCATACGATCAACAGCTTCTGCGGGAGTCAGACGCTCGCCCTTGAAGCTCTTGTGGCGAATCTCGATGGGAGATGCTGCCTCATCGGCGAGGGTGACCTCGCTGTTATCGAATGCTGCTTCTTCCACCGGAACATCCGGCAACAGAATCTCGGTAATTGCTTCGGTAACCACGGGAATCGAGCCGGTAGCGTCCGCCACGGAGACGGGGTGCTTGCCACCGCGCTTGTGCAGCTTGCGGCGGTCACGTGCACGGCGCAGACGCTCCAGGAGCTTGCCGTAGGTTTCATCGAAGACCGCGAACTTGTCGTGACCCTGGGCTTCGGAACGGAGGACAGGGCCGGTACCAACAACGGTAATCTCAACGCGGATGGACTCACCACCCAGATGACCGTCCTTGCTGAACTTGACGTCAATGTCCTTCACGTTATCGCCGAGCTGAGCGAACTTCTGAACCTTCTCGCTCACGTACTCTTCCAGGCGTTCGGTGACCTTGATATTGCGGCCGTAGATGTTGACTTCCACGATCATTCCCTCCAGGTTGGGGGCTTATACCGCGTCCGGCTGGACCCGGTACGGGGGATCGACTCCAATGCCGTTCCCTTGTATATATTCTAGTACGGAACATGGTTTGTATCACTAGATATGACAAATATTTAGCTCAAATAATAGCTATTTGTCCGTCTGCGAACTTTATTCGCCAAAAATCGTGTATCTCTTGCAACTAACTACAAGAAACGCTATGTCTGAGCTTTTTTCGGTACCGCCGCCACGGCACACACGCCCAGCACCCGCGCACCTGACTCCTGCAGCACGCGCACCATCTCAGAGGCGGTCGCACCGGTGGTCACCACATCATCGCAAATAATGCTTACCCGACCCGCGCACAGCGCAGGTTCCATGACGCGCAAAGCACCGTGCATCCGCTCGGCACGGCCCACAGCACCCAGGCTCTTCTGCTCGTTCTTTGCCTCAGCAGCACCGAGGAGAGAAGAACCCAAGCGCGAAGAACCCGCACGAGATGCCATGGATGCGCCGCTGCCCCGTTGCGTGCGAGGCGCATAACCGATAACATCCACGGCGCGCACCCGCACCGAGGCGGGCAGACGCTGATTGAGCTGACGCGCTGCCTCCTGCACCAGAAGATTCGCCGGCGCATAGCCGCGGCGGCGCACACTCTGCGCAGAGGACGGCGCCGGAACCAGCAGGACCTCAACCGAATCAGAAAATCCAGTCCCTACCTGAACAGACCCAGTCTGAAGCTCAGCCCGATGCGCCCGAAGAAGCTCATACACGCTACGCGCCAGCCCCTCACCTAGCAGGGGCAGCAAGTCAGTGCGGCCCGCATTCTTCAACGCCAACAGGGCACGCGGCATGATTCCCTCGTAACGGGATGCCGCACGCACCTCAGGAACACGACCAGCAACGCTGTCGCCAGAAGATAGGGGCTGCAGAACCTGCACTCGCTCCACACGCGCCAACGCCAATTGCAGCTGCGGCAGACACGCCTCACACAGCGGCGAGCCGGAACCATAGGCGACCGGCACCGCACAGCACGGGCAGGTACGCGGCAGAAGAACCTCACCCAAAGACCCGCCGGCACTCCTGAGAGCGCCAGCAAGCCGGGTTAGGGACCCGTTCACGGGCTTGTTCAAACCACGCTGTCCTGAACTCACCGAAAGCAACCTTTCCGCGCCCTATACCCGGTGCCCGGGGCTAACCGGCGTAACTAATCTCGTGCAGAGTCGTATCCAGACGGATCCAGCCGCGCTCCTCCATCAGGTAGCACGAACCGTCAGAACGGTGAGCAATAATATTCGACGTATTATCCGCCGTCGAAATGGTCATCACACCATCCAGACGGTCCAGCTTCGTCTCTTCACCGCTGAGAGAAATCACCTCAGACTCACCATTCTTCACGTTCACCACCACGACGCTCTGGTCGCCAGCCCAACGGGCATTACGCGGAGTCACGGAAGAGCTCAGGCGCACCATCTCCGTCAGGCGCAGAGGCTTACCGGCATCATCACGCACAATGCCAGAAATAATCACAGCCGACGCACCCTCAGTAGAGGCCACAATCGCAATGCGGGCACCATCGTGAGAAACGTTCACGCTCGTAAAGCTCAAATTACGCTGCCAGGACAGGCCAATATCCACGCCGCGCTCACGCTCATTCGCGTCCTCAGAATCCGGCTTGAAGGCACGAACAATGCCCCCACCATCAGCAGCCCACACCCAGCCGTACGCATCAAAGCTGGGGGCAGTCAGCGCGGTACTCTGCCACACGCGGCGGGCAGTACCCTGATACACCGTGTACAGGCTCGCAGCATCATTCGCCAAGCAGGCGTAGACATCAGCCGAATAGCCCATCGCCGGGGAGCTCAACTGGCTCACGCCACGCAGAAGCAACTGCTCACCCGCATTGCTCATATAGTCATCGCGCGCCACCATCTGGCCGTTCGAATTAATAGCAACCGTGCGGGCGGGAACACCCGGGTTCAGCTTCACCGCAGAAAAACCGCTCGGTGCATTCTCAGGAATCAAAGTGCCGTTGTAGAACACCTCGGTCTTGCCCAGGCCGGAGAAGTTCTCCAGACCGTGCATAATCTGCTCACGCACACGCGCCAAACGGTTATCGTCCAGGCGCTCACCCGACAGGCGAACCAGCACATCCTGGTTATCGCTCATGCTCGCGGTCTCAAGGCTCATCGACTCGTTCAACGCCGAGAACGCGACGTCCTTCAGGTAGGACGCCGGACCAATCATGAGGGTACGCACCAACATCTCAAAATAGCGGTCCGTATGCGGGAACCAACGGATATCAGGCACAGCATACCGGAAGGCACGATCATAGAAATACAGGCGGCACGGGCTAAACACACGCTCAAACTCAGTGCCGTCCAGCCACAAACCATCCGGACACGAGTTAATGCGCCACTGGTTATCCTCCATGACCATCGTGAAATCATGAGTCTCAGTCTGAGCCTCCGGGAAGGTGCTCGTAATACCCTGACTATTCACAGTCGCCGTCTGCTGGAAACGCACATGATACATGCCCTCAGCATGGCCGCTATCGTCACTACGCGCCTGCACCGTATTACGGTACACACGAGTCGTACCCATAGGATTCCAACGGCCCGCAAAGGAAGAGCTCAAATACTGGCGCGCCACCGCATAGTTCTCGATGCTATCCACACCGGCACGCACGAAACCCTCAATAATTGCCTCGGGGGTAGCACCGGCCAGCGGACCCGGCGCACGCGCCGGAGAAGTATTAACGCTCTTCACATCCAGACCGCTACTGTGCTGAGTCACTCGGTCGTTCGTGGGAAGACCCGCGCAAGAGCTCACGAGCGTCGCCAAAGAGACCGCACCCCAAGACAGCACGGCGCGTCGAGAAACAATAGCCCTGTGAGACATGGAGGTCTTAACCTTCCTCTACGAACAAAGACAAACAATCACCAGCTAAGGCTGCAGGCCGTCGCAGTTCGGTGAAAAGATAACCACAGCGAAATAACAACACTGTGAAAATACATCTGCATTGATTGTACTGGGTAAACAGTGCAAATACGCAAGGATAAGCACAAATACAATCGCACCGGCCCCAATCCCCTGCTCTATGACAGAGATCGGGGCCTCTCGCCTACCGGCCTTTAGAGGTCAGCCTCAATGTTCGTACGAGGAGCGATATTAGGCAGCGTATCCTTCGCGGTTGCCGAACGATGCGCACTCACCTCAGGCTCACCCGTCACCAGGACCGGCGACTCACCCAAAGGCGCACCGTGTACCAGCGGCAGGTTTATCGTGAAGCAGGCACCGCGGCCCTTCTCGCCCCACGCCTCAATCGTGCCGCCGTGCAGACGCACATCCTCAGCAGCAATCGACAGACCCAGACCGGTACCACCCAGGGTGCGCTTACGCGAAGTATCAGCACGCCAGAAACGGTTGAACACCTGAACGGCCTCATCCTCAGACAGACCGATACCGTGGTCACGCACCGCAACGCCCAGGTTCGTGGCGTTTGCCCCCACGTACACGTCAATCGGTCGGGACTCACCGTGCTCAATCGCGTTGTACAGCAGGTTACGCAGCACACGCTCAATACGCACACGGTCCATATCCACCATGATGCTCTCATGGCTCGTATGCACATTCAGCTTCGTGTTCGTACGCTCCAGGTGCGGCAGGGCCTCCTGCAGAATATTCGACAGCACACGCATGAAGTCTTCAGTGTCGATGGTCAGCATTGCGCTACCGGCATCGAAACGAGAAATTTCCAGCAGGTCAGCAAGCATCGATTGGAAACGATCCACCTGATCGTGCAGAAGCTCCACAGTGCGACCCAGCGGCCGGTCCATATCCCCACGCGAATCGTACAGAAGCTCAGTACCCAAACGCACCGTCGCCAGCGGAGTACGCAACTCATGCGACACGTCAGACACAAAGCGCTGCTGCAGAGTCGACAGGCGCTCCAGCTGAACAATCTTCTCCTGCAGCGAATCAGCCATCAGGTTGAACGAATAACCCAGACGCGCCGCCTGATGCTCACCATTCACCGACACACGCTGATCCAGGTCACCGGCAGCCAGCTTCTCCGCCGTAATAGCGGTCTGCGTAATCGGGCGGACCACAAAACGAGTCACAATCCACACCACAGAAAGCACCACAGTAAGCAGCGCACAGAAACCACCAAAAAGAACAAAGTTAATATGCGCAATCGTGGCGGAAGAATCCGTCATATCGTACACAAGGAACAAACCGTAATTAGGGTTCTGTGCAATAGAAATATGTGTACCAACAATAAGCACCGGATAGGTACGCTCACGATTATTTTCGATAGTCGTCACCGTAGACGTCTGCCAGAAAATACCGTCTTTATCGCGAACAGTTGTTTTGAAATCATTCGGAATACTCGAAGAATTCAAAGAATTATTACTACTCTGCTCTGGAATAAAGCCCTGCTTACCTTGACCTTCCAAAGGCACAAGAATCCAATTGCGCTTACCCGAACTACCCGCATCCAAGACGGTCAGGGTACGGCTCACATTACGGCGAATCTCGCTGTCACTACGAGCCTCAGAGGAGTCCAGCACACTCTGAACGTTGCGGAAACCACTCTCCGATTCCGCCAGCGCCTGAGACTTCTGATTCTCAAAAAGACTCGACGCAATCTGGCTCGACAAGGACCAACCCACCATCAAGAAGCTCAGGAACATCATGATGCCCGCAGTAGCCAAAGCACGGAACTGCAGAGATTCCTTCCACAGACGCTGAGCGCGCTGCATCAGGCTCCTACGCGGCTTCTGCGCCTTACGCGGCTTGGAAGTGCGGGTACGCGAAGAGGCGGAGGCTACCGCCTCCGCCGTCAAAGCGCCGTGCTCATGGCTCGACTTCGCAACAGACAATCAGGTTATCCCTTCGCCTATGAATAGGTTCCGCTTAGCTACCGGAAGATCCCACCAGCTCGGCCGGAATCTTGTAGCCAACACCACGGACCGTCTGAATAAAACGATCCGCACCCAACTCATCAAACTTAGCGCGCAAACGCTGGACATGCACGTTTACCAGCGAATCGCTCACATCAGTGTAGCCCCAAACCATGTCCAACAGCTCCTGACGGCTCAACGCCTGACCCGGGTGACGCACCAGCGCAGCCAGCAGGTCAAACTCCAGAGGAGTCATGGGAACCTCAGTGCTGTGGTACTTGACGGTACGGCCGTCCATATCCATGACAATATCGCCAATGGACACCACCAGCTGGCGGCTCTCACGCGGACGCAGACGAGTGCGAATACGCGCCAAAAGCTCAGCATGCTTAAAAGGCTTAGCAATGTAATCATCAGCGCCAGCCTCAAGACCCTTAACAACGTCTTCAGTGTCGCTTTTAGCGGTCAACATAATAATCGGCACATTAGAAGAGCGGCGAATTTGCTGGCACACTTCAATACCGTTCATGCCAGGAAGCATCAAATCCAAAAGCACCAAATCGGGAGTGGAGCGCATAAAAGTTTCAAAAGCGCGGCCGCCATTTTCGCAGAAAACAGCGTTAAAGCCCTCTTGCGCGAGCACGAGGCCAATCATTTCCGCCAGAGCATCATCGTCATCAACCACCAAAATGGTGTGTGCGTCGCTTGCGCTCACAGTACCTCCCTATAGAAATGTCGTAAATACTTACATAAAAATGCTGATTATCTAATCATACCGCGCACTCAGCCAATGCACGGGCACACTCTGTCACACGAGCCAGCGAAGCCGTGGCATCCAGCACACTCACCGTACCCGAGGTGGATGCAGAAGGCACAAAACCCGTTTGCGGGCGCTCATCAGCCATCAAACCCACCGCATTCAACTGCGTCGGTTCAAGACCGACCTCGCGCCACAGGCTGTACAGTCGGCGCGCCTGATCGGGAACCCGCGCAGAAGTCACCACCGGCAGCCACAGCTGAGCATTCGTCTCCAGAAGCTGCGCCACAGGTTCCCAGGAACGAGGGTCGCTCAGCGGCGGAACCTGCAACATGCCCGGCCCCTTGAGGCGAGCACGGTCAGGATGCAGCAGCAACGCGCAGGAAGCGGCACCCTCAACCTGCATAGCTTTCAACAGCGCCAAAGCGTCAAGGGCGGGGCGGGGCTGGGTCAGCAGCTTCAGCTCCTGCACCGGTTTGAGCGCGGTGCCATCCACATCCAGGATGAGCTGCAGGTTCAACTCAGCAAAACGCTCCGCCACCCGACGGTACACCTGCTGATAGTAGTGAGGCTGCAACGCCGACAGGGAACGGAAACCACTCACGGTAGGAATGGTCCCCTCCATCAGACGCTGAAACTCCGATTCGTCCAGTTGCACGGCAATCAGCGCCTGGGGAGCCTGCAGAGCCTCACGCAGAGACTCCGCCCAACGCTCCAGGCCTTCCAGGAACGATTCCAGCAGGTCACGGCTCGCCCCTGCATCACTGATAACGCGCTCGCCGCCGGGCAGGTAGATACTCGCGGCAAGAGTCAACGGTCCGACCAGCTGAATCTTATACACCGGGGCCTGTCCTGAGCCGAAACGTTTCTTCTGCGCGCCCACGCGATCAGCTAGAAGATTGATATCCGAAAGCAGACGGTCCTGCGCCAGGGCAGACTCGCGCGCTCCCCTGCCGCCGCTATGCACCATGCGCCAGCCAAACGAGGCACCGTCAAATGCAAGCCCCTCGCACACTGCCAGGGTGCGTGCCAGCGGGGTACTCCTCCAGCCCAGCGCCGGCAGATGCGGTAGGAACGGCAGGTGCGGGGCGCCCAGTTCACCTTCCACGCGGGACATCGCCTCAGCCAAATCATCGCCGGGAAAATCGCCCCGGCCGCTGGCACGCGCCAGCGGACGCTCAGTAGCGAGCGCGGCAAGGTCCTGCTCGGTCAGTTCGTCCCCTTCGGGGGCGCGGTACTCACCGGGCAGTAGCAGGCGCTCTGGCGTCGGTTCGGTGCGTACGGCCTGGCGGCTGGAAGATTGAGTGGGCATAGGAGTGTGTCCAGAGGGGTCAGATGACGTACAGATTCAAACGCAATGATGCGAGAGTAGCGCGGTACTAGCCTTCGGACTTCTCGGCTTCAGGTGCCTCGCCGTCCTGGTCAGCGTGCTCGTTCGCGATACGCACGTGGTGACGAATCACCTCAGAGATGATGAAGTTCAGGAACTTCTCCGCGAATTCCGGGTCCAGGCTGGATTCCTTCGCCATGGCACGCAGGCGAGCAATCTGCGCCTCTTCACGGCCGGGGTCGCCGGCGGGCAGGTTGTGCTCAGCCTTCAGGATGCCCACGCGCTTAGTTGCCTGAAAACGCTCCGCGAGGATGTGCACCAGCGCTGCATCGAAGTTGTCAATGGAGCGGCGCATGGCGAAGAGCTCCTCGTAGACCTCCGGTGCGACTTCATCGCCCATGGAGGTGGCGTGCGGGTCAAATTCGCAGGACGTGTGTTCGGCAGTCATCGGTCTCTCCTCAGATCGGTTGTGGTCTTCTGTGCGTTGCGTTCAAGCAGGCTGTTGCGGCAACAGCTGGGATTAGCGGGGTATGCAGCTATTCGGCGCGGTTAGTCGGCACTGGTAGCGGCGCCAGCCGACAGGGTTTCCTGAATGTCTTCGCGGTCCAGCGAGTAGGCGCGGGCGATGGTGGACTGACCCAGCACGCGGGTGCCCTGGTAGAGCACCATGGTCTGTCCCGGTGCCACGCCGGAGAGCGGATCCAGTAGGCGCACTACGGTTTCCAGGCGCAGCGCGCCTTCTTCTTCAGCTTCGGGGTCGGGCGTCCAGGTCATGTACGCCTTGGCGCGGACCGGGTCAGCGTGCGCGCGCACCTGTGCGGTCACCTCGAACTCTTCGCTGCGGGCGCCCAGCTGTGCGGGCTCTTCGAGGAAGCGTGCCGCTTGTTCCACGGGTACGCCCGCCCAGGTGGCGCGGATACCGCGGATTTCGTGCACTGCAAGCAGCTCGCGGGAGCCGACGATGACTTCGTTTTCCTTGGGGCGCACCTCCAACACGAAGCGGGGCTTGCCGTCGGCGGCGGGGCGGCCCAGTGCCAGACCCTTGCGCTGACCTACGGTGTATGCCTGCGCGCCGGGGTGCTCGCCGAGCACCTCGCCGTGGGTGTCCTTGATGAGGCCGGGGCGCATCTTAATGTGGTCGCCCAGCCAGGCACGGGTGTCACCTTCGGGAATGAAGCAGATGTCGTAGGAGTCCGGCTTCTTCGCCACGGAGAAGCCGCGCTCTGCCGCCTCCGCACGTACCTGTGCCTTGGAGGGGGTGTCCGCCAGGGGGAACCAGGCGTGCTTGAGCTGTTCGTGGGTGAGCACGCCGAGCACGTAGGACTGGTCCTTGGCCCAGTCGGCGGCGCGGTGCAGTTCGCGGTTGCCGTCTTCGGTGGTGATGACGCGGGCGTAGTGGCCGGTCACCACGGCGTCGAAGCCGAGTGCGAGGGCGCGTTCGAGGAGCGCTGCGAACTTGATCTTTTCGTTGCAGCGCATGCAGGGGTTGGGGGTTCGTCCGGCTTCGTATTCGGAGATGAAGTCGTCGACGACGTCTTCCTTGAAGCGTTCGGAGAAGTCCCAGACGAAGAAGGGGATGCCCAGCTGAGAGCAGACGCGGCGGGCGTCCATGGAGTCTTCGAGGGTGCAGCAACCACGGGAGCCGGTGCGCAGGGTGCCGGGCATGCGGGATAGAGCGAGGTGAACGCCGACTACTTCGTGTCCTGCTTCTACGGCGCGGGCTGCGGCGACTGCGGAGTCAACGCCGCCACTCATAGCTGCAAGAATTTTCACTGCCTATCCTTCTGTTGTGTTGAGCCTTCCAGAAAAGTACGCCCTGTTGGTGCGGGCGGACTTTCCGTTACTGTAGCTACCCATTGTACGCAGGGGCTCGGCGGGATATTGGGCAGTGCACCCTCAGCCAGCCCTCAGCGAACGCTGAGATGGCAATGCTGAGGGCGGTTGGGTATCTGTTCTTCTGGTTTTCTAGTGCCAGCGGGAGGCGTCCGGCAGCTGCGAGGATAGCCCCGCCTTTGCTGCCTGTTCGTAGGCGGCGGGTAGTGCCGCGATGAGGCGCGCAATGTCGGCTCCGGTGGTGGAGTGGCCGAGGGTGAAGCGCTGGGCGCTGCGGGCGGTGTCTTCGTCCATTCCCATTGCCATGAGCACGTGGGAGGGGCGGGTCACCCCGGCGTTGCAGGCGGAGCCGGTGGAGCTGCTGATGCCCTGCATGTCCAGCAGGAAGAGCAGGGTGTCACCTTCTGCGTTTTCGAAGGTGAAGTGGGCGTTACCGGGCAGTCGCTTCTGGCCGGGGTATTCTTCGGTGAGCGGGTTTTCGCCGCTCAGGTGCGCCTGCGGGATGAGCGCGCTAATTGCCGCGACGAGTTCGTTGCGTAGCGCGGCGATGCGGGCGGATTCTTCGTCGAGGTGCTCGACCGAATGCACGGCTGCCTCTGCGAAACCTGCGATGGCGGGCGCGTCGATGGTGCCGGAGCGTACGGAGCGTTCCTGACCACCGCCGTGGAGCACGGGGGTCAGCTGCACGGCGCGGGTTGCGACGAGCGCGCCGATGCCCATGGGACCGCCAATCTTGTGGCCGGAAATCGCGAGGGTCGCCACGCCGCTAGCGTGGAAGTCGATGGGTACCGCACCGAACGCCTGCACCGCGTCCGAGTGCACGGGAATACCGTATTCGGCGGCGATAGCTGCGATCTCGGGGATCGGCTGTACGGTGCCGACCTCGTTGTTCGCCCACATGACGGTCACGAGCGCAACGTCTTCGGGGTTCTTTTCGATGAGCTCACGAACGGTCTGCGGGTCGACGCTGCCGTGCTCGTCCACGGGGATCCATTCGAGCTGTGCGCCCTCTGCCTTTTCGAGCCATTCGCAGGTTTCTTCCACCGCGTGGTGCTCAATGGATGAGACGAGAATTCGGGTGCGCTGCGGGTCTTCTTCGCGGCGCTTCCAGTAGATACCCTTGACCGCGAGGTTGTCCGCCTCGGTACCGCCGGAGGTGAAAATAACCTCGGCGGGGTCGGCGCCAATGGCGCGGGCGATGCGTTCGCGGGCGTACTCGACGGTGGCGCGGGCGTCGCGTCCTACGGCGTGAAGGGAGGAGGGGTTGCCGCCGTTGCGCATCTGTTCGACCATGGCGTCGATGGCGGCGGGCAGTACGTCGGTGGTGGCGGCGTGGTCGAGGTAGACGCGGCCGTTCTGACGGTTGGTTTCTGCGCTCATGGTTCCTCCTGCTGGGTTGTTGGGCGGTTTTTCGCCTCGCTTATTTTATCGCGCTCTATCCGCGCTCTTCTAGGCGTGTTCACCTGCGGCTGGGTTGGCGAGCGCTACTCCCCCGGGACGTGCGGGGCTGTTCGAGGGCTGTTTGTAGGCTGCGCGGTACACTTAGGAACGTGTTCAAGATTCTTTTCTATACCCCTGAGATTCCCGGCAATACCGGCAACGCTATCCGTTTGGCGGCGATTACTGGCGCTGAGCTGCACCTGGTGAAGCCGCTGGGTTTTAACTTTGATGATGCGCATCTGCGCCGCGCGGGTCTGGATTATCACGACCTGGCGGTGGTGACGGTGCATGAGACCCTTGAGGATGCGTGGGAGGCTCTGGCTCCGGAGCGTGTTTTTGCGTTTACGACGACTGCATCGACCTCATACGCGGATATTGAGTACCGTCCCGGTGACGTGTTCATGTTTGGCCCGGAGTCGGTGGGTCTGCCCGCTGAGGTTCAGCAGGACCCGCACGTAACTGAGCGTGTGAAGATTCCGATGAAGCCGGGCCGCCGTTCGCTGAACCTGGCCAACTCTGCATCCATTGCGATTTTTGAGGCGTGGCGTCAGAACGGTTTTGAAGGAGGCGCCATCTAGCATGGCTACAGCACACCATAATCTGCCGGAGCATCTGGTTCAGCAGATTCTGGAGACGCGCCCTCCCCTGACCGAGCAGATTCGTTTGGATCCGCAGAATAGGGAGTTCACGGAGCGGGGCTGGGAGCCGGTCTATTCGGCGTCGCCTCATGCCCGTATTGTGGTGATTGGTCAGGCGCCTGGGCGTGCCGCTCAGGAGAGCCGCATCCCGTGGAATGACCCGAGCGGCATGAAGCTGCGCGAGTGGATGGGCGTGACGGATGAGCAGTTCTACAATCCCGAGCTGATTTCGCTGCTACCGATGGATTTCTACTATCCCGGCAAGGGCGCGCATGGCGATAACCCGCCGCGTAAGGATTTCGCGCCCAAGTGGCATCCGCAGCTGCTGGAGCTCATGCCGAATGTTCAGCTGATTCTGCTGGTGGGCGCATACTCGCAGAAGCACTATCTGGATGGTGTGCATGCCCCGAAGGCGCAGAAGAATCTGACGGAGACGGTTCGTGCGTGGGAGTCTTATCTTCCGAAGTTCCTGCCGCTGGTGCATCCTTCACCGCTGAATTTTAGGTGGCAGGCGAAGAACCCGTGGTTTGAGCAGGAGGTTATCCCGGCTTTGCAGAAGCGTGTGGGAGAGGTTCTCAAGGACGCTTAGCCCACCTATTCTGCAGTACCGCTATAGTTTTGCCTCGCTCATGCAAGATGCTCCCACCCCAGGTACGGGGTGGGAGCATCTTTATTGTGCGCGTTGTTTAGACTGACCGAGCAGTCTCGTCTGAGCGGATGCTTCTCAGCTGCGCCGCACTGCTACTTCAGGATTAAGGGGTTACTTCTGGCTGTCGGCGTTGCCCAGGGTCACGGTGATGTCCAGGGTAGAGGATCCGCGCTTGACCTTCAGCTTCAGGTCGGAACCTGCCGCTGCGGCACGTACGGTACCGTTGAGCTCTTCGCTCTTGTTCACGGCGTGGCCGTCGGCTTCAATCACTACGTCGCCGACGCGCAGGCCAGCCTTGGCGGCGGGGCTGTTGGATTCTACCGAGGTAATTTCAACGCCACCGGGGATAAGTTTGGACGAGCCCGAACCGGTGTCCGCAGGGCTGTTCTTCACGCTCGCACCCAGGTAGCCGTGGGTTGCCTTGCCCATGGCAATGATCTCGGAGGAGATGCGCTTGGCGTAGTTGGAGGTAATGGAGAACGCCATACCGTCGGCGGTGCCGCCGTCCTGGCTTGCCTGGCCCTGCGCGTTAATGCCAACCAATTCGCCCTTGAGGTTCACCAGCGGGCCGCCGGAGTTACCGTGGTTGATGGGCACATCAACCTGAATCATGGGGATGTAGTTCTGGCCCTTCGCGTCAGCAGGCTGCACGCGGTTGACGTTCGAGACTACGCCGGCGGTCACCGATTCGCTACGACGATACGGTGCACCGAGGGCAACCACAGCCTCGCCGGAGACCAGCTTGGAGGAGTCGCCCCAGGTGATGGGCTGCAGGTCCAGACCGGAGGGGCTGATCTTCAGAACCGCCAGGTCAGCGGCAGAGTCCAGGCCCACTACGGATGCGGTGCGCACGGTGCCGTCGCTCAGGCGCACCTCAATGGTGGATGCAGCGTTCGAAGATGCAAGGGTGACCACGTGGTGGTTAGTGAGGATGTGACCTTCCTTGTCGAGGATAACGCCGCTACCGCCGCCGGAGGTGGAGCCGTTTGACGCCATGATGGTCACGGTGGAGGGCAGAACCTTTTTCGCGGTTTCTGCTACGCCTGCCACGGTGGAGGAATTGCTGATGTTGGAGCTCACGGAACCGCGCGAGGAGGCGCTGGAGGAGCTGTTGTTCGATGCTGCGATGCCGCCTCCGACACCGGCACCGACGCCGCCACCGACGAGGGCTGCGAGCAGGGCCGCGGTGAGCACAACGCCAGCACCGTAACGCTTGTTGTTATCGGTGTTCTGGGGTGCAGACTGTGCCGCGCTAACCTGAGCGGCGGCTGCTTGGGGGTAGGTGTATCCGGGAGAGGCGTATGCCTGCGGGTATGCGTTCTGACCCTGCTGGTAGCTTGCCTGTCCGTTCACGTTCTGCAGGGGACGGGTTGCATCCGTGACGCCGTCGTTGCCGCCGTAAGACCATCCGTTGTTCTGAGTCATAAGTTCTCCTAGAGTCGCGCGTGTGCGTTGCCCTGGGCGCACGCTATCTTTCTACTGTAGAGGGTGTTTTATGGAGTTCTATATCTTTTCGCTGTTGGTTATCGGGGAGTTCCCTGGGAATTTCTCCCAATTTTTTCATTCAGTGCAGATTTATCGGTGTGGGGCGCTCTACCATTCCGCGAAAGTTAGCTTTATTTCCTGGGCTTTGTTCGCTACTCGCTCTCAGGTTTCTCTTGTAAAGCGCTCAGTTTTTCTCCACGGTTTACACAGCGTGACGCGCCCGCATACACAGCTTGAGCACAGGGTTGCTCCGTAATGTTGAAGGCATGTAGAGCCGACAACAAAGGCAATGGACAAAGGCAAAGGAGAAACCCATGATGATCGGAACCCTGATTTTCTGTGCGATCTTGGCAAGCTCCATCGGCATCGGTGCAGGCATTGTGGCGTGTTGCTCGGGAATGGTGTACCGCCGTCATCGTGCGGAGAAAGCCGCCGAGTTGGCGCAGCCTCTAGCTCCCCAGGCGTTGACCGACGGTAGGTAGCGCATAAAGTTTGATAGTTTTCGAGTTTGATAGTTTTCCGGGGCGGGAGATGAGAGCCCTGCACCGGAAGGGGCGAGAATCCCCAGTATGTCCCGAAGGGTCGGTGTGAGGACCGGCCCGGGTGTGATAGTGAGTGAATGATGATTGATGCGGCGTGAGCCCCTGCATGAGGGTTTGCGCCGCATCGTCTTTTAACCGTGATGCGGGCGCGGGAGGCGGTGACAGAAAGAACCGGCGGAAAGCACCCGGCGCCCCGGCTACTTCCCTTTTAGTATGCGGTAAGGCGAGGGTGCTATGAGCGGCGGGAGATTAGCTGGGTTATGGTGAAGTTATGAGGATTATTTCTGCTGTTTTCGCTCTTGTTGGCGCGCTGCAGGTTATGCCTGCAGCGGTGGCGTCTTCTTTGGACGGCGCAACTCGCCTGTACGCGTTGCTTATATTTGTTCTGATCTGCGCGGTGGTAGCATTTTTTGCGTCGTTGAGCCCCTCACGCCGTCGTGCGCGTGAGATTAGGCGGCAGGTGCTACAACAGCAGCAGAACCAGGCGATGAATCAGCAGGTACCGCCCCAGCAGGCGCCTTCACAGCCTGCGCCGCAGCAGGTACCTCCGCAGCAGGTTCAGGGCGCAGTGAGCTACCCGATGCACTATCAGCCGAAGCAGGCTCAACAGGTTCAGCAGACTCAGCAGGTTCAGGTGCCCTCGCCTCAGCCTCCTCAGCCGGTGGCGGCACCTTCCCCTCTGGAGCCGATGCAGGTAGGTGGTGAGTCTAGTTCTTCTACAGCCCAGAACCATTCGGCGCAGAACCATTCAGCAGAAAGCAAAGTGCAGCAGAGCATGTCCCAGAACACCCCGGCGGAGCCTGAAGAGCGTCCGCAGCAGGAGGCTCCCGAACAGGCGCCTGAGAGCAAGCCCTCCGATCGTTTCTCTTTGAGTACCAACCACAAGCTCATTTTCCCGCTCGAGAACGCGCAGCGTAGCCGCTACCCCATGGTTCTTTCGGTCGGTACGTCTGAGGATGAGGTCTTTGCCCTACCTGCAATCAACGGTGTGCCGCAGCATCTGCTGGTCGGCACGCAAGAGAATCATGTTCCGCTGAATCAGCGTCAGCGATGGCAGCAGATCGAGATTCTCGAGAACTACCTCATGCGTGCGGTCATGAACCTGCAGACGCTGGAGCGTGCGCAGGTTTCTCCGCTGCACAGTTTCAAGGAGACTGCCCAGGCTGACCGCACGGTGCTTGCCGCCGAGCTGGAAGAAACCATCCGGGTGTCTCGGCTGAAGCTGAGCGGGGCGTTGGAGTTCTATGTATCGTTGCCGCGTTTGGCGGAGACGCCGGGCTCTTTCACTTTTGCTCGTGATCATGCGTTCTCCCTGAGTGCCACCGTCATTAGCCTGACGGAGCAGTGCTTTGAGCGTACCTTCCGTTGGCGTCTGCTGGAGGATACCCTCCCGGATTCTTTGAACGACCGCCTCTACGCGGTGCGTTATCTGCGTGAGAGCGCGCAGAAGCTGGCGGCTTTTGTGGAGCTGAGCGATTTTGATCGCGCCATGCAGCTTGCTGAGACCTGGAAGAAGACGGCGCGCAAGGATTCGAATCTCGATGAGGTCAAGGTCTGGAATGAGATGACGGAAGTTGCCTTTGAGGTCCTGCCCGAGTTGCGAGAGCGGGCGTTGAAGGGCGTTCAGTCTACGTTGGAGTTTAGCGAGCTTTTCTACCGTTCCAGCGAGGATGGTACGCACCGTATGCTCCGCCCGGAGCAGCTGAGCGAGTTTGAGCTCAAGGGCGTGCAGTCCACGCTGGAGGAGCGCCTGGAGAAGGTGCGTCTTGAGCTTCAGGATGCGGAGTTCTGCGCCGCTGTTTTGAGCTTGCAGACACGTGCTGTCATTGAGCTTCTGGAGGAGCTTCTGCAGATCGAGCAGGACGGCGTTCTGGCGGAGATTGTGACCGATTTGCGGGCGCTTGCTCACCACTCGCCCGACCTTGCCGAGCAGCCCATCCAGACGTTGATGTTCAGCCGCGAACAGTACGCCCCCGACGGGGAGGACCTGCCGACCATTGGCGAGCGCATCCGCGCCCTCTCGAGTGTTCCCGAGGTTCTGGCGTTCGTTCACTACGAGGGGCCGGTGCTTCTGACGGGCGTCGCAGATCCGTATAAGGCATTTTCCGGGGAGGGTTCCTCCGAGGAGCTGCTCTCAGAGGAGAAGAAGTTCTCTTCCATGCCGCTGTCGGTGTTGCGCACCCATTCGCGGCTTCTGCAGCAGGTGCTTCGCCTGCAGAATCTGCGGTTGAAGCTGGCGTGGGTAAGCAGCTGTAGCGGCTACATGCCTTGGTCCCTGGTTGATCGTCATTTCGTTGGTCCCTCTGCCGCTGATGAGGATTTGAAGGAGCTGACCGAAAATATTGAGGCGCTCGCTGATCTTTTGGACGCCCGTTCTAACTCTCAGGTGTATAAGGGCCGTGGCGTGCCGGTTACGCCCTTCCTGTGGGTGCAGATGCGTAAGCAGGCTGATCGCAGTTCGAGGTTGCTGAATCATGTGCAGTTCTTGGGCTGGATGTACGCCTCGTCTTCGAAGGTCCAGGTGGTGGACGGCATGGTGCAGTCGGTTCACGATGTTAATGCCGCGGAGGTAGTGGAGCATCTGATAAGCAATCTGGAGATTGCGCGTCGGCGCTAATTGACTGAATAACCGGTGAGCCGGGGTCTAGTATGAGGCTAGGCCCCGGCTTTCCTGTATACCGGTTTTCCGGTACACCGGCCTTCCTGTATACCGGCTTTCCTGTATAAAGCCTGGGAAGTCGGTAAACGGGTGGCAAACAGCGGCGCAATATTACGGTGATATTCGCTCAAGGCTGCCCATCTGCGCCTCTGGGTGCCTGTGCCACCGCTACACTAATAATGTGACCAGCACTAAGGCGTGCGATGTTCAAGCACGCCGTGAAGTGCAGGTCCGTTCATACTTCACGACAACGGAGGAAAGACCATGACCGAGCACGCCTTTGCGCGTCAGATTCGTCCCGCATGCCCCCGCCTGCGCACTATTTTGGGTGCCACAGTGCTGGCGGCAGGTCTTTCTTGTGCCCCGGCGGTTCTGCCGGCTGGTTCTGCATTTTTGAGCACGTCGGCACTGGCTGCTGAGCCGATGCAGATTACGGGCACCACCGTGTACGATTCCACGAACTCTTTGGGTGATACCGCTACCCTGAAATCTAAGATTTCGAATCTGTCGAAGAAGTACAACGTGGATTTGCATGTGGTGACCATTGATAAGTTCGAGAACCCGTCTACTTCTTCGAGCTGGACGAAGGCGCTTGCCACGAAGAACAATTGGGGTTCTGCCGATGTGGTGCTGGTGATTGCGACCGAGTCCCGCCAGGCGTATTTCTTGGCCGGTAGCACCAAGACTCTTTCGAGCGATCAGCAGACGAAGGTGTACCAGAACTACATCAAGCCGAAGCTGCAGAACAGCGACTACTCGGGGGCGGCACTGGCTGCGGTTGAGGGTATCGAGGCTCAGAAGGGCGGCAGCTCTTCCGGTGTGGTGACCGGTGTGCTCGGTGTGGGCGCGGCGGCGACCGTGGGTGCTGGTGGTTACGCGATGTACCGCCGCCGTAAGAAGAAGAACGCTCAGCAGCAGCCTCAGCGTTCCTACGGTGCGCCTCGTAACTACTCCCCCATCCCGGAGGTTCCGCTGGAGGAGCTGCGCACTCGCGCCGGTAGCGCCCTGTTGCAGGCTGATACGACGATGAGCCACGCGAAGCAGGAACTGGATTTTGCGCGCGCACAGTACAGCGACCAGCAGGTCGCTGAGTTTGCTCAGGAAATTGCACGCGCTGAGGACCTGATGCGTAAGTCCTTCCAGCGTCAGCAGCTTCTGACCGATAGCATCCCGGATACCGAGGCTGAGCAGCGTGCCTGGTTGACCGAGATTATTGATAACTCTCAGGAAGTCACCCGCATTGCTCAGGAGCAGGACGCTAAGCTGGCTCAGCTACGCAACCTGGAGCAGGAGGCGCCGCAGGCTATTGAGGCTCTGGCTCAGCGTCTGCCGCAGCTGCGTGCCTCGGTAGAGGAGATTGCCGCCCAGTACCGTGCGTTGAAGGAACGTTACCTGCCCAGCGCGCTGGAGCCCATTTCAAAGACTCCTACCCTGTTGAAGTCGAACATGGTGCTGTGCGCTGCGGAGGTTGAGAAGGCTCAGGCGACCGTTGCGACGGCTCGTTCGGAGGCGGTTGCTCACCTGCGCACCGCTGAGCAAGCAGCCTCGCAGATTCAGGCGCTGGGTGCGGCTGTGAATACCCGCTCGCAGGAGCTGGAGCAGGCTCAGCTGGGTCTGAGCACCGACCTGCTGAGCATTCAGCGTGACGTGGCGGAGGCAAAGAGCCTCGCAGCCTCTCAGCGTCGCGATGATTTGGGTGCGGTCGCCGCCGGTATGGAGGCGGTGCTCAACCAGGTCAACCAGAGCGCTTCGGCTCGCCCGAATGACCCGCTGACTCTGGCGAACCAGCTGCGTCAGCTTTCCGCTGAGCTGGATAAGGCAATGACCAATATGCGTGCTACCCGCGAGCGTTCTCGTGCGGCGGAGCAGAACCTGGATCGTACGATGCGTTCTGCCTACGCTGCGGTGAACGGCGCGCGTAGCTACATCAATAACCGCCGTGCTGCGGTGGGCCCGATGACCCTGACCGCTGTTTCTGAGGCAGAACGCCACCTGGGTCAGGCTCAGCGCCTGGCTTCTTCGGACCCGCTGAACGCCATGAAGGAAGCCAACATGGCGATTCAGAAGGCGACCGACGCGCAGAACCGCGCTCAGAGCGAAGTCGGCAACTACTACAACAACCAGAACAACCGCGGTGGCGGTAGCTTCGGCGGTGACCTGGCGAAGGGCCTGCTGCTGGGCGCTCTGATGACCGCAATGAACTCCGGCACCAGTAGCTGGGGTAGCAGCGGCGGCCACAGCAGTGGCGGTAGTAGCGGCGGCAGCTGGGGCGGCGGCTTCAGCGGCGGCGGCGATTGGGGTAGCGGCGGCGGTGACGGCGGTAGCTTCTAACCGCCTCCGATGCTAACAATTCTGCTGGTCGGTTTCTGTAGGTTTTTCTACAGTCTGACCGGCGGGGTGCGTAGCTTACCTCACCGCTTTCTTCCCCAGCCGGAAAACACCTGAGGTAATTTACCAAAAGTTTAGGTTGCAGAAATCAGGCGTGCATCATTTTCACAGCATGCACCCAGAAATCTGCCACATAATTAGTTGTACGGGCACGGCTCACGAGGAGCGTAGTGCTCCCCCGCAGCCCGTGAACAGAAAGTAGGAGATTATGGCTAAGCAGACCATCTTCGGCCGTATTGCACAGCTCGCTAAGGCAAACATCAACGCTCTGATTGATGCAGCTGAGGACCCGGAGAAGATGCTGGACCAGATGGTTCGTGACTACACCAACAACATCCGCGAGGCGGAGGCTGCAGTAGCACAGACCATCGGCAACCTGCGACTGCTCGAAAAGGACCACGCTGAGGACGTCAAGACCGCTCAGGAGTGGGGCACCAAGGCTCTGGCAGCTTCTAACAAGGCTGATGAGTTCCGCGCAGCTGGCGACGTTGCCAACGCTGACAAGTTCGACAACCTCGCTAAGATCGCTCTGAACAAGCAGCTGCTGGCTGAGAAGGCAGCGCAGGCTGTTGAGCCTCAGCTGGCTTCTCAGACTCAGGTTGTCAACCAGCTCAAGGACGGCCTGGAGAAGATGCGCTCCAAGCTTGAAGAGGTCAAGTACAAGCGCGATGAGCTGACCGCACGTCAGAAGACTGCAGCAGCTCAGACCCAGGTGAACGACGCTCTGAAGGCGTTCGACGTTCTGGACCCGACCAGTGAGATGAGCCGCTTCGAAGAGAAGGTTCGCCGCGAAGAGGCACGCGTCATCGGTCAGCAGGAGCTGGCAGCTTCCTCCCTGGACGCTCAGTTCAACACCCTGGACCAGATGGAGCGCGACACCGAGCTGGACGCTCGCCTGGCTGCTCTGAAGGCAAAGAACGCTCCGGCAGCTCCGGCTCCCCTGGCTGTGGAATCCCCCACCCAGACCCTCTAAGCCTAGGATCTTCTAAGCTTGGTCTAGCGTATAGCTTCTTGAGCTAAACCTATAAAGATCCGCCCCGTTCCTGAACTCATCAGGAACGGGGCGGATCTTTATGCGTTAAGGGGTGCGAGCTTTAGTTCGCGTAAATGTACAGGTAGCCTGCCATCGCGGAGCGGGTGACCGCATCCGAAGAGGTGGAACCGGTACCGATACCGTTGGAGGCAGCCCATGCCAAAGCCTGGGACGCGTAGCCGCCCTGAGCCTGTGCCGGGGAGCCAGCCGCACGGTACATGAACTCAGCCATGGTGGACTCGGTGACGGCCTCCAGGGGGCGGAAGTCGCTACCGCTGATGCCCTGCTGGCTCAGCCAGAAAATCTCCTTGTACGCGGGGTGGTTGACCGGAACGTCGCTGAACGGCGAAACAGCCGGTGCGTTCACTGCGGGGCGACCAGCCACGCGGTACAGGTAGGTCGCCAGCTGCGCACGGTTGACCGATGCGTTCGGGCGGAAGGTGCCGTCCGCGAAGCCGAGCATGATGCGGTGATCAGAGTTCCAGCTGATCTCGTTGTAGTTCGGGTTCGAGTCGGACAGGTCGCTGTAGCCCAGCGCGGGGGTCTTACCCGCAAAGTCCAGGGAGGATGCCAGGATGTGCGGCAGGTCGTAGTCGTGGTGGCTGAAGCCGTCAATCAGCTTCACACGGGCGTCAGAGAAGCCTGCTCCCAGGTATGCGTTGTAGCCAGACTCGACTGCGCCTCGTGCGCTCCAGGTGACGGGGTTGGTGTTACCGGAGGTGTCCTTCGCGCCAACCCACCAGTACATCGGGGATGCCTTGGTGGTTGCGTCAGCGTCCACGGAGCCGTCCGAGTCGCCGCCAGCGACCATAATGGAGCCGCCGCCGTTACGCCAGGAGGTGTTGTGGTCGGTCAGCTCGTAGGTGATGAACTCAGCGCCACCGGAGTAGCCCATGGTCCACACCTGGGAAGCGTCCAGGTTGTTCTGACTGACGAAGGACTTCGCGAAGGAGCGGAAGAACTCGCCATTAGCGTCCATGTCTTCCCACCAGGTGATGCCGTCGCCGGATGCGTT
>FLSH01460217.1_pt1 | contig 47485 bp, 30 predicted proteins | sample 1550441 | NCBI WGS metagenome assembly FLSH01 (sample SAMEA4031756, study PRJEB14383) | metagenome | biome: human; feature: oral; material: saliva | place: Philippines | collected 2014 | reverse complement strand
TACCCGCCCGCCCCGAACCCCGAGGAGAAAGCCCTCCCCAAGAAAAACGCGGGTATTCCTTCGGACATGAGCGACGTAGCCGGTCAAGCGCAGGGCCGCTTCGCCCTGGAAATCGCGGCAGCCGGTGGGCACCACATGCTCCTCACCGGCCCTCCCGGATCGGGTAAAACCATGCTGGCCGAGCGGTTGCCGAGCATCCTGCCGCCCCTGGACGACGATGCGGCGATGGAAGTGACCGCCATCCGCTCCCTCTGCTCGGCGGGTGAGGCGCTCAGCGAACTGGTACGTGAGCCTCCCTTCGAGGCCCCGCATCACAGCGCCTCTGCGCCAGCAATTCTGGGAGGCGGCAGCGGTATTCCTCGGCCCGGATGCGTCTCTAAAGCACACCGCGGCGTGCTCTTTCTCGACGAGGCTCCCGAATTCAAACGCACGGTCCTCGACTCCCTGCGTCAGCCCCTCGAATCCGGGGTCGTAACCCTGGACCGTTCCACCGCATCCGCCACGTATCCCGCGCGTTTTCAGCTGATTCTGGCCGCCAACCCGTGCCCCTGCGGCATGAACGTGGGGCTCGGTACCGAGTGCACCTGCGCGCCCCGGGAGCGACGCGCCTACTTCGGGCGTCTTTCCGGGCCGCTCGTGGACCGCATCGACGTCAACGTGACGGTCCCGAAGGTTTCGTCTACGGAGCTTGCGGGGGGTCAGGTGAATGAGAGCTCGGCGCAGATTCGCAAGCGCGTGCTGGCTGCCCGCGAGGCTCAGCGCGAGCGATTAGAACCCTACGGACTGAAGACGAATGCGGAGATGAACGGCAAGATTCTGCGCGGCCCGCTGCGCCTAGACGCGAAACTCACCGGCGAGCTCAATGCCGCTGTCGACCGGGGAAACCTGACGGCGCGCGGCTACGACCGGGTGCTACGCATCGCCTGGACGCTGGCCGACCTGGAGGGAGCCGCATACCCGAGCCGGGAACACCTGGACGTGGCCCTGTTCCTACGCCAACAGGGCCAGCTGCACTAACGCGCGATGCACGCGAACCAAAGCGTTTCAAGACATGAAAATCAATGATGATAGGGGAGAACGATAATGTCCTCAACTGCAAGCCGACGCTCCGCCGCTGCGCGTCACGGTACGAAGCGGAGTAACGCCCGGGAGGCGGCATCACACGCCGCGACCGGAACGAAACCGGAGGGGCAGGGGTACGTGCAGGGAGAGCTTGCCCTAGAGGCAGACTTTGACCTGCGGGCCCTGACCCGCTGGCGGGCCCGGCACATCCTTTCCCTGGGGAACGAGCCCTCGCCGAGTCCCTATAGCGCCGCGCGCGAGCCGGGATACCTCGCAGCGTGCCTCAACCCGGTGTACCTGCCCGACCCGCAGGATGGGCAAGAAGATTCGGCAGACTCCGGTACGTCGACGGTTGCCCCTTCGATGAACGCTGAGCCTTCGGCAAATGCGGAACCTTCGGCAGTCACAGAGTCTTCGGCGGTCGCGGGGGAGCGGGGCGCGGAGGAGACTATCGGCGACCCTCAAAAGACTGATGCAGGGGAGGAAAAGTCCGGGGCTGAGAAACTCGACGGAGTTTTAACGAACGAGGAACCCGGCGAGCTACCTCCGCTCTTCAATCCTGGCCTCAGTCCCGAAGAGCTTGCCGCCGCGTGCCGCGAATACGTGCGCTGTTGCACCGCCCAGCTGATGCGCTGCGCAGAACCCGCCGATGAGCTCGTGGTTGAGGCGCTCGCCTGCCTGGGAACGCCCCTCGCGGTGTACTACCTGCTCACCGGCGAAAGGGTGCCGTCCGAGATCTGGGAGCTGGGCGAACCGGACCCGCAGATTGGTGATTTTCTACGCGGGGTCGCGGGCGACGAGAAGAGCCCCCGACTCATGACGAATACGTGCGACTACTACCGACCCGGAGAGCATCAGATGAACCGCGATACCTTCCACGCGGAACTCGCAACTCGCCGTCTGCGCTGGCACCGCCGCATGGAACGCACCCTGGCCTCCGAGGCCCATATGGCCGCCACCTTCGGCGCGTGGCTCGTTACCCCCGCCGACCCGCTCTGGCCCGAACAGCTCCGCGACCTAGGCCCGGCCCAACCCTACGGACTGTGGTGTCTGGGGGATTCGCGGCATCTGCTCGACCTCGCTAACCTGCCGAGCGCTGCCCTGGTGGGTTCGCGAGACCCCAGCATCTACGGTAGCGAGGCGACCACGCACCTGGCCGCTGAGCTCGCCCGCCGGGGGTACCTCGTGATCTCCGGGGGTGCGATGGGCATCGACATCGCGGCTCATCGCGCGGCCCTCACCCACAGCACCGCTGAGCTACCCACCGTCGCGTTCATGGCAGGAGGCCTGGACCGTCTCTACCCCGCTCAGAACGGTGACACGCTCAGAGACATCGTCGAGCGCGGGCTCATCATGAGCGAAGTGAGCATCGGCAACACCCCGACCCGCTGGCGTTTTCTGGAACGCAATCGCCTCATCGCGGGGCTGGCCAGGCACACGGTCGTGATTGAAGCCCGCTGGCGCTCCGGGGCGCTCAACACCGCACGCCACGCCCTCGAAATAGGTCGCCCCCTCTGGGCTGTTCCCGGGCAGATTAACTCGCCCAACTCGGTGGGCACGAACCGCTTGCTGCGTGACGGCCTCGCCCAGATTTTGACGGAGGCTGCCGACCTGTTGGAGTACGATGCCGCCGCGGGATACGAGCTCGGCGCGGAACATGCCGGGGACTGGGATGCCGAGGAGTCGGCGGCCTCCACCGTTCTTGACGGCCTTACGGAACGGCAGGGAAGGGTGTGGGACGATTTGGGCTTGCGTTCTTACCGCGGTGTGGATGATATCGCCAGCGCTCTGGGGCTGGGCGCTCGAGAGGTCATGATGGATCTCGCTCAACTGGAACGGCTGGGCCTGGCCGAGAGAAACGGCACCAGCTGGCGTAAGATGCGCCCGAAGAAGGGAGCGTGAGAAGGCAGTCGGGGGAGAGGCTCCAGTCCGGCTCCACCTCAACGCGGGGATGCACCTTGCCTCACCGTCAACTGGGGTTTAGTCCTCGTGCAGGCCCGTGGAGCACACCAACGCTTAGAATGGGGAGAACCGGTTTGTGACGCCGCTGCACCCCGACGCATCGTGCCACCCCTGGGAGGTACGCATCGGTACCCGTCCACCGGTACTACGGCAGTTACCCAAGAGGTCGAGAGGAGACGCTATGAACCAGCCGGCGCATCCTGCGCAGTCCAACACAAGCCAGGATGCTCCCTCGACTACGCTTCCCGTTGCCTACACCCGACCAATGGAGGAACCAGAGGGCCGGGCCTCCGGCGAATCGGCAAACGGTGAATCGGCCCTGGGCGTCTCGGGTGAGGTCTTCCGCCCGATTATCGAGCGGTTCGAACGCTTCCTGCGTTACGAAAAGCACCGTTCCGAGGAGACCATCCGATCCTACGTATCCGACCTGGAGGGGTTCTTCGGCTACGTGGCTCGTCGCGGCGTGCGGCATGTGGACAGTATCGATGCCTCCCTCATTCGCGAATGGTTCGGCTCGCTTCACCTGCGCCGTGCTGCCCGCTCGACCGTGGCCCGTCGAGGCTCGACCCTGCGAACCTTCTTCTCCTGGGCGCAGGAGGAAGAGCTCGTGCAGGCCAACCCCACGCGCGGTATGAGCACCCCCAAGCGTGAGAGCCATCTGCCACCTGTGCTCAGCCGAGACCAGATGAGCCAGCTCATCGAAAACGTTCAGCGGCAACGGGCCGAAGACCCCCGGAACCCTCGTCTGCTACGCCTGGAAGCCGTCGTTGAGGTTCTCTACGCCTCCGGGATGCGCATCTCCGAACTCACCGGCCTGGACCTGCAGAGCATCGACCGCGTGAATAAGACGGTGCGCGTGCTGGGAAAGGGCAACAAGGAACGGGTGGTTCCGCTGGGAACCCCGGCTCTCAAGGCCCTCAACCGCTGGGTTTCGAAGGGGCGTCCGCAGTGGATTCCCGAGGGGTCGAGCGGGGTGACGGCGCTGTTTATCGGGCCTCGCGGCGGGCGGGCCAATGCCCGTCAGATTCGTGAGGACCTGACGCGCCTGCTGCGCACCGTGGAGAACACTCAGGCCTCCGGCGCGCACGTTCTGCGTCATTCCGCGGCAACCCACCTGGTCGATGGCGGCGCCGATATCCGTTCGGTGCAGGAGCTGCTGGGGCACTCATCGCTTGCGACAACACAGATTTATACGCACGTGTCAATGCGGCGCCTGGCCGAGACCTATGCCCGCGCCCACCCCCGGGCCTAACCGACGGGGGAGAGGGCCCTGACACTGCGTCGTTGGGCCGCCCGAGGCCGTCTCTCTATATGGGCGGGACGCGTTCGCTCTAAGCTATACACCGTTCAATTTACGCTGAAACTCTATGCACGGCAGTGGAACGCGGTAGCATAGGTAACAGATTATCCGAGGGTGCCGCACCCGTTGCGGCGCCGCGTACGAGTACCAAAATCAGAAAGGTCGCACCGCATGCGCGCACTCGTTTGCCCCGGTCAGGGATCCCAGAAGAAGGGCTTTCTGAGCCCCTGGCTTGAGATTGAAGGGGTGCGCGAGCACCTGGAACGACTCTCCGAGGCTGCAGGTATCGACCTGATCCACTACGGCACCGAAGCCGAAGAGGAAACCATCAAGGACACCGCCATTGCCCAGCCCCTCATCGTGGCAGCGGGTATCGTGACCGGTCGCCTCGCGCTCAAGGATCTCGAGGGTGAAGAGCTCGTCTTCGCCGGACACTCCGTCGGTGAAATCACCGCCGCCGCCCTGGCCGGCGTGCTCAGCGAGGAAGACGCCATGCGCTTCGTGCGCGTGCGTGCCAACGGCATGGCGGAGGCGGCAGCTGCCTCCCCGACCGGCATGGCCGCAGTCCTCGGCGGCGTTGAAGACACCGTTCGCGAGGCCATCGCCGCCGCAGGCCTGGTTGCCGCAAACTCCAACGGTGGCGGCCAGATTGTTGCCGCAGGCCCCATCTCCGCCATCGAGGAATTTGCCGCCAACCCGCCGGCCCGTACCCGCGTGATTCCCCTGAAGGTGGCTGGTGCATTCCACACCGAGGCCATGGCCCCGGCCGTCCCCGCCCTCAAGGAATTTGCGGATTCCCTCAAGGTCTCCGACCCGAGCTCGCTACTTCTGACCAACCGTGACGGCTCCGTCGTCACCTCGGGTGAAGAGTTCGTGCAGACTCTGGTTTCGCAGGTCACCAGCCCCGTGCGCTGGGACCTGTGCATGGCAACCCTGCTCGACCGTAACGTCGAGGGCATTATCGAGGTGGCCCCCGCCGGCACCCTCGTCGGCCTGGCTAAGCGTGCCATGCGCGGCGTCCCCGGAACCGCTATCAACACCCCCGAGGACCTCGACGCTCTCAAGGCCTAAGTACGGGCACCGACTCAGCTTCACCCCATAGACAGCAGCCCGCAGCCTGCGAGCCGCAACAGCATAAAGGATTGAATACGTGACTACCCTCAAGCAGTACGAAATCAACCGCTACTCCCGCATCCTCGGCTACGGCGCAGCCCGCGGCGAGGTCATCGTGCACAACGATGATATCGTCGAGGCTATCGACTCCTCCGATGAGTGGATTCGCCAGCGCACCGGCATTATTACTCGCCACCGCGCCAGCGAGAACCAGTCCGTCACCGACCTCGCCATCGGCGCCGCAAAGGACGCCCTGCAGTCCTCCGGCGTAGCTGGCGAAGATATCGAAGCGGTCATCATCTCGACCATTTCGCATCCCTACGCAACTCCTTCGCTGGCCACCATCGTCGCCGATGCCATCGGCTCCAAGTGCCCCGCATACGACATCTCCGCAGCCTGCGCGGGCTTCTGCTACGGCATCGCCCAGGCGGACGCGCTCGTGCGCGCCGGTACCGCCAAGAACGTCCTCGTAATCGGCGTTGAAAAGCTGTCGAACTTCATCGATAACACCGAGCGTTCCATCTCCTTCCTGCTCGGTGACGGCGCGGGCGCCGCAGTTGTCGGCGTCTCTGACGAGCCCGGCATCGCCCCCACCGTATGGGGTTCGGACGGCTCCCGCTGGGGCACCGTCGGCATGACCCACTCCCTCCTGGACATCCGCAACCGCGACTTCATTGCAAACCCCGTGCAGGAAGGCGAAAAGATCTGGCCCACCCTGCGCCAGGACGGACCCTCCGTCTTCCGCTGGGCCGTCTGGGAGATGGCCAAGGTCGCCAAGAAGGCCCTTGAAGAAGCCGGCATCACCCCCGACGAGCTCGGTGCCCTCATCCCGCACCAGGCTAACGCCCGCATCATCGACCAGATGGTCAAGACCCTCAAGCTTCCCGACACCGTCGCCGTTGCGCGCGACATCGTCGATGCCGGCAACACCTCCGCCGCATCCGTGCCGCTGGCAGCTCACCGACTGCTCAAGGAAAACCCGGAGCTTTCCGGTAAGTTCGCCCTGCAGATTGGCTTTGGTGCGGGTCTTGCCTTCGCAGCTCAGGTCGTCGTTCTTCCGTAACGACCCCGAGCCGGATCCACACGGATCCCCACACACTCCGAGTTGCCGCATGCGTTCACAGCGCATACACGATAAACTCGGTAATGCACGCGTACCCCCGTCCGGTGGGTGCGACGACCATCGAAATAACAAAAGGAGCCCCTGAATGGCTAACAAGGAAGAGATCCTCGCAGGTCTGGCAGAGATCGTTAACGAAGAGACCGGCGTTGAGGTTGAGGACGTTCAGCTGGACAAGTCCTTCACCGAGGACCTGGACATCGACTCCATCTCGATGATGACCATCGTCGTGAACGCCGAAGAGAAGTTCGAAGTTACCATCCCCGACGAAGAGGTCAAGAACCTCAAGACCGTTGGCGACGCAGTCGACTTCATCGCAAACGCAGCCTAAGCTGTAACGCGACTGACGCGGCGCGGGCTCTCACCGGTCCGCGCCGCATCACCATACCCCCGGCCCCGCGAACGTGCCCGCGCACCGAAGCTTCCCGGGGACCACAGGTTTTTATCCACACACCACCGGATAGACCACCCACAAAACCACCCAAGAGAAAGTGCCACAATGTCTCGAAAAGTGCTGGTGACCGGCCTCGGCGCAACCACCCCCATCGGCGGCGACGTCCCCACCACCTGGGCAAACGCCACCAAGGGCGTTTCCGGTGTCTCCACGATTGATCAGCCCTGGGTTCAGGAATACGACCTGCCGGTCTACATCGCCGGTCAGCTTGCCGTTGAACCCCTCGAATCCGGCCGCCTCACCAAGGTCGAAGCCAAGCGCCTCGACCCATCGGGACAGCTCGCCCTCATCGCAGCTCGCGAGGCGTGGGAAGACGCAGGTTTCTCCGGCCCCGACGCTGAATCTGCCGAGGAAGTCGATCCCCTTCGCACCGGTGTTGCCTTCGGCACCGGTATCGGCGGTGTGTGGACCCTCCTGGACGCCTGGGATACCCTCCGCGAAAAGGGTCCCCGCCGCGTCCTGCCCATGACCGTGCCGATGCTCATGCCCAACGGCAACGCAGCCGCGGTTTCTATGAACCTCAAGGCACGCGCGGCAGCCCAGACCGTTGTCTCGGCTTGTGCATCCTCCACCGAGGCCATGCAGATTGGCGCCGAGATGATTCGTAGCGGCAAGGCCGACGTGGTTATCGTTGGCGGCTCCGAAGCTGCCATCCACCCGCTGCCCATGGCGGCATTCGCCAAGATGCAGGCGCTCTCCTCCCGTAACGATGAGCCCGAGAAGGCATCGCGTCCCTACGACGTCGACCGCGACGGCTTCGTCATGGGTGAAGGTGCAGCGGCCCTCATCCTCGAGTCCGAAGAGCACGCCAAGGCTCGCGGCGCACGCGTCTACGCAGAGCTCGCCGGTACCGGCGTCTCCGCAGACTCCTACCACATCACCGCGCCCGACCCCGCAGCGCTCGGCGCAACTCGCGCGCTGCGCGAAGCCCTCGAAGACGGCAACATCGACCCCAAGACCGTGGTGCATATTAACGCCCACGCGACCAGCACCCCCGCCGGTGACCTCCCCGAAGCAACCGCGATCCACGAAACCTTCGGCGAGCACACCAAGGACATTGCTGTCTCCGCAACCAAGTCGATGACCGGCCACCTGCTCGGTGGCGCTGGCGCTCTCGAGGCCGTGCTGACCGTTCTCGCGCTGCACCACCGCACCGCACCCTGCACCATCAACCTTGACAACAGGGACCCGCAGATTGACCTGAACGTTGTCACCGAGGCACGCGAACTGCCCGCCGGTGAGGTCGTCGCCATCTCGAACTCCTTCGGTTTCGGCGGTCACAACGCTGTCGTGGCATTCCGCTCGGTCGAAAACTAAGCATCCTGGGGCTTTTAGCTCCAGATAGACGTAACGCTCCCTCAGCTACCGTGTGTAGCGGGGGAGCGTTGCGTTTTGGGAGGGGCTGCTGGGGTGTCTCTTATCTGCCCGGGCAGCCTTTTAGAGCTTCAGCGTCGCGTGTCGAAATCGCACGAATCAGTCTGCGTCATATTTCCCGCGGATACCGCGTTCAACGTCTCAACGGCATAACCTACCGGTATCCTATAGGTAAGTTATTCACCAAAACACATCACATATAGCAGTTTCAGCACCAGGGTACCCAAAACCCCATCGGACTATACACTCGAGAGCAGTATGGCTAAACATCTGAACCGGGCCGCGCCCTCCTCCACTACCTCAAACATCAGCGATCAAGCGTTGACCCCCGACGAGCCCCGCGTCTCGACGAAGAGTGCGGGGACGGCTCGGTCTACCCTCCCTGCAACGGCTGATTCCTCGGATGCTCGCCCTATTCGTCGGCTGCCCGCCTACCGCACCTGGGTCCCGGCGCTGCTGATCTGGATTCTTTCCTGCGCGGTTCACTTCGGCATCTTTGCGCTCTCCCTTTCCCGAGACCTGCAGCATCCTATGAGCAAGGTCAACCGGAGCCTCGACTACCTGTCTTACCTGAACATTTGGGACGCCCTCTTCTACGAGCGTATCTATAAACACGGCTACCCCCAGGAGTTGCCCTTCCTTCCCGACGGAACGGTAAACCACAACACCTGGGCGTTCATGCCCCTGCAGTCGGTGCTCAGCGGTGGGGTATCCAATGTTTTCGGTATTGACTACCGCCTGGCGTCGGTCCTGGTGACTCTTGTGGCCGGGTGCGCGTTGTCCCTCGTGCTCTACCGCCTTTTCGTGGGTTCCCTGAACTGGAGTGCCCGGGGCGTCTTCGACACCCGCCCGCAGGCGGGGGATGAATCCCGCAACCGCCTGGCGCTGTGGGCCCTGGCCGTGTACGCCCTGAGCCCCGCAAGCCCAATCTTTGTCACCGGTTACGCTGAAGCCCTCTCGACCTTGTTCCTGGCCCTGTGCACGTGGTGCGTGGTGCGTAACCGCTACCTTCTGCTGCTCCCCGTGGCCCTTTGCGCGGCCCTGTCCCGGCCGGTGGGTGTGCCGCTGGGTGCCTTCGTAGGTCTGTGGTGGCTCTGGTGCACGGTTGCCGACTACCGCGACCGCACCGGCGGCATCCTGCGGCTATCGCTCTCGGATGCGTGGGCTGCGTTCCGCGGCCGCCTCGGCCAGCTTCTGAGCGCCCTGGTAGTGTGCTCCTTCGCCTTCGTGCACCCTCTGCACGCCGCCCTCCGCACCGGACGCCCCGATGCGTACCTCGCGACGGAACTGGGGTGGAGCGGTCGCAAGCCTGAAGAGGGACACCTCATCTTTATCCAGTGGGTCAAGCAATGGGACGAATACCTTGGCGGATCCCTTCCCTGGGAAATCGTGGCGCTATTCTTCGTGGCGCTCATCCTGGGCTTCTACTGGTGGATTTCGCTCAAGGGCAATCGTTCCCTGCTACACCCCGCACTGTGGCTGTGGACGGCCTGCTACGCCGGATACCTCTTCATCTTCTGGCTCCCCATTACCTCCACGCCTCGTATCATCCTGCCGATGTTTACCCTCTCCCTGCTGGTGGCCTCCTATCTGCCCAAGAGTCGCGTCTACCGCCCGGGGCTGGTCCTTCTCGGGGTGCTGGCCTCCGCTGCGTGGGTCCACATGTTCTGGGGAGGCCCGGATACCATTAGGAACATTTGGTTTATCCCCTAGAAATCTATCCCGAGAAATTTATCCCCGAGAAAGCGGGTGCTCCGTGCGCTAAATGCGGGGAGAGATGGCATACCGGCGCGCGGGGGAGTTAGGCTTCCGTGGGTTGGTTGTTTGAGAGTGCATACCGGACGCCGCTCGCGGGGGAGTGCCCCCTCTGCGGCGCTGGGGCGCCTTGAGGACGGAGCCCCCGCTTCGCGTGTCCGGTACGCCCTCTAGGTCGCCTACCCCTCGGTGAGGTTGATATAGGGGTTGTCTGTGGTTGGGTTTCAGAGGTAGCACACCTAATTTGGGTTGAATAAGGGGTTGTTCTGTCGTTAGGTTGCGCTGTCGGTTTACCTGGGTGCGTGGTTACTAAACGTTTCACAGGTTAAAAACGGGTGGCGTATCCGCTCCGGCACTGCAGATACGCCACCCAAACACACCACACTCCACAAGACAATGCAGAGCGCGCGGGATAAACCATCCCGCAAGGTTCCCGCGTTCCCTGCCTCGCACCACGGTAGGCGTAGACAGAGAAGACGGGAGTATGCGACCTTCGGGGCGAGGTGCCCGTCCGGAAGATTTATAGAAGCTCCCATACCGGTTCCATCAGGTAGGAATCGGAGTGGTCGCTCCTTCCGATGGTGAAGCATTCCCGTGCGGAGTGAAGACCACAATGGCAGGAGTCAACATCTTGCAGGAAACGCTCGGAGGAGTCCGAAAATAATCGATGCCCTCATGGAACCGGATGATCGGTGATGGGAGCTCCTGTAGATAGAATAACCTTAAAGCGCGCCTAAAGTAAACCTTCAACCAATAATTTAACCTTATTGTTATAATTCCTAGTCATCGCGTTATTGATAGTCGTTCAACACCCTCTGGGGGTTGCATAACTAGACTCCCGGAACTTTGGTCCGTTTGACGCTCTTCATCGTTATTAAATCGTGATAAATTCCATGACGCTGATGTCTAAAAGAGCCTCGGATCGCGCGCGGTCAATCGTCACGGAGCGTCAAAAAACGTCATTTTGTCACGTAATTTATTCCGGCGGCGAGAAAATATGCGCCCCGCCCGCGCTGTGGCATAATCAGAAGCGTCATCGTGCTCCGGGGTCGGTGAAATTCCGAACCGGCGGTCACAGCCCGCGAACCGTTTCGCCCGCATCGAGCAGACTCGCGTCCACCGCCCGACTATTTACGGCGGCGAACCACCGAGCACCCGAGCAGGCAGACGGCCGAACCGGTGAAAATCCGGTGCCGACAGTACAGTCTGGATGGAAGGTAGCACGAGCAGAAAACGGCAGGTCCCGCCCCTCACGGAGGTGTCTGCGACCCCACCGGCGGTACAACGCGGTGGGGGTCGTGTTCGACGTTTCGTCGTGGTATCCCGAAGGGCCCGCGGATCCTGCCCACACACCGGAGCCGGTGCATCCACCCCGTGATGCGCCCGGAATCGATGGGTTCTGTTCCTCTCCCCGGAGCCGCCGCAGATGCGCACACAGCGCATCCGGAATACGTCCACACACGAGAGGAAAGAATCATGGACATTCTGCGGTGGCTCTTCGACGCACAGATCCACGTGGGGGATCAATCCCTCCTCGTGCGCGAAGTCCTCGGCAACGCATTCGGCCTGGCATCGGCGCTGGGTGGCATGCGACGCAAAGTATGGGCATGGCCCGTTGGAATCCTCGGCAATCTGCTGCTCCTCACCGTCTTTTTGGGTACCCTCGTCGGTAGCCCCCACCCCGTGACCATGCTCGGCCAGGCGGGCCGCCAGGTCATGTTTATCGCCGTGTCCATCTGGGGCTGGTACCGTTGGCGCGCAACCCGAGCCTCCGGGGGTAACGCGAGCGCGGGTGCCGCCGTCATCCCGCAATGGGCAACGAACACCGAACGCGCCGGCCTCGTCGTCGCGATGGTCGCCGGCACCCTGCTGCTCACCCCCGTCTTCCGCGCCCTCGGCTCCTACGAGCCGGTTTGGTCCGACGCTTGGATTTTCACCGGCTCCCTGCTGGCCACCTACGGCATGGCGCGCGGTTGGGTTGAATTCTGGCTCATCTGGGTGGCCGTCGACCTGGTTGGCGTGCCGCTACTGTGGAGCGCAGGCTACTACGCGACCTCCCTCATGTACGTGTTCTACGGATGCTTCACCATGGTCGGCTTCTTCGTCTGGTGGCGCACCCGTAACCTGGAGGTGCAGAAGGCCCGCGTGCAGACCCAGTTCCCGGACGTGACCGTGGACGTTGCGGACCTGGCTTCCGCGGACTCCGTGGCGGAGTGCGAGGTCGCCACCAAGAGCAACACCGCGCAGAATGTAGCTTCGCAGAACGTAGCATCGTAGAAAGAGGCGTAAGCGAGATGACCACCACCGATTCTCAGCACGAGGCCCAGGGCCCGGCGAGTACCCTGCCCGAGCGTATTGGCGCCGTGCACGAGCGACCCATTCCCAAAGACACGGGCTACCTGCCCGCGACCACGCCCTCGACTGTGCCGCTGCCGCACAACGACCTGGATTACTCTGCCGCCGAGTACGGGCACCTCACCGGCGTACCCGCCGCCCGCACCCTGAACCTGCCGGGCCCCGAGCAGACCCTCAGCCATGATGAGGCGATGAGCCTGGCCCTCGAAGCCGCACGTCAGGGTATTCGCGGCGCAAACCCGCTCGTCGGAGCCGTCATCACCGACGCGCACGGGCATCTGCTGCACGTGGGCTACCACCGAGGCGCCGGCACCCCGCACGCCGAGGCCGACGCGCTTGCAGCCGCCCGCGCCGCCGGAACCGACCTCACCGGCGCCCGCATGTACGTGAGCCTGGAGCCCTGCAACCACACCGGACGCACCGGCCCCTGCTCCTACGCCGTCGCCGAGGCGGGCATCGGCGAACTCTACTACGCCTACAGTGACGACACCGAAAACGCTGCAGGAGGCGCCGCCTACCTGCGCTCGCGGGGCGTCACCGTGCACGCCATGGAGGAGTTCGCGAACGCATCCTACCTGCTGAACGAGCGCTGGTTCATTGCCGCCGCTGAACGCCGCCCCTTCATCACAGCAAAGAGCGCCTCCACTCTGGATGGGTTCATTGCGGCAGCTGACGGCACGAGCAAGTGGATTACCGGCCCCGCCGCGCGCATTGACGGGCACCTGATTCGTCACCGCGCCGACGCCGTCATGATTGGCACCCGCACCACCCTCATGGACGACCCGACCCTGGATGCGCGCGACGCCAACGGGGAACGCTTCGAGAAGCAGCCGCTGCGCGTAGTTATGGGTAAGACCGAGATTACGGACAACTACCGGATTCGCGGCCTCAACCCGCCCGAAGGTGTTGAGGCGGACCCGCAGAACTTCCTGCAGGTCTTCACCCACGACCCGCGCGAACTGCTCGACGAGCTGTACGCCCGCGGGGTGCGGCACCTCATGATTGAGGGCGGCCCCGGCATGGTCGGCCTCTTCGCCGGTGAAGACCTCATCGACGAAATGGTCTGGTACCGCGCCCCCATCATCATGGGCCGCGGCAAAAGCGCCGTGTATCGCCTGCTCGTGGACACCCTCGCGCAGGCACCGCGCCTGCAGCTGGACGACCTGGGTATGTTCCCGGCGGTGCGCGTGCTCGGCAATGACACCGCGACGCACATGGTGCCCGAACCACGCGGCACCGCGAAGGATCCGGGGGAGCGGCGCGTGTTGCAGAAGCTGGACGCCTGCCGCGCGCCCGAACCGCGGCTGGATTAGCCCCCGTACGTGCCGGGCAAATCGGGCCCGGTAGAACTGCGTCGGTAGCTTCACTGAACGCTACCGGGTTCGCATACTGGCACGTCCCGCATCCGACTACAGGGAATATTCGAAAAATACGTATAGTTATACGTAGAGCAAACCATCGCCGCCCGTCACCCTCAACGACGACAACCGGCGGATACGGCGAGAAAAGGAAAACACATGTTTACCGGAATTATTGGCGCCCTCGGCACCGTAGAATCCATCACCCCCATCGAAGGCAGCGACGCAGCCTACCTGACCCTCAACGCCGGTGACATCGTCGCCGACCTCGACCACGGCGGCTCCCTCGCCGTCAACGGTGTATGCCTCACCGCTATCGACCTCGACCGTCTGCAGTCCGGCCAGTTCCGCGCCTACGCCATGGGTGAGACTCTGCGCCGCACCAACCTCGGCGACCTGACCCCCGGCGATACCGTCAACCTGGAGCGTTGCCTGCCCGCCGGCGGCCGCTTCGACGGGCACGTGGTGCAGGGTCACGTGGATGCGGTCGGTACCCTCGCATCCGTCACCGCGCACGAGGCATGGAGCACCCTGCGCTTCACCCTGCCCGCCGAGCTGGCACCCCTGCTGGCGGAGAAGGGCTCCATCGCTGTCTCCGGCGTGTCCCTGACCGTCACCGCCGTTTCTGAGCCCGGTGAGAGCCCCGCGTGGTTTGAGGTCGGCCTGATTCCCGAAACCCTGAAGGCAACCAACCTCGGCACGCTCAAGGTCGGCGACAGCGTGAACCTCGAGACCGATGCGCTCGCCAAGTACGTGCAGCGACTGACCGCCTTCGCCGGCGCGCCTCAGACTGCTTCTGAGAAGGTTGCGCCGCGCCGCGCCGACGCCGCAAGCGTGCTCGACAGCGTGCAGACCGCGGTGGACGCCATCGCCGCCGGCCGCGCCGTGGTCGTGGTGGACGACGAGGACCGCGAGAACGAGGGCGACATCATCTTCGCCGCCGAGCACGCAACCCCCGAGCTGATGGGCTTCATGATTCGCTACACCTCCGGCGTGGTGTGCGCCCCCATGAGCAACAAGCGCGCCGACGAGATGAAGCTACCGCCCATGGTCACCAACAACGAGGATCCCAAGGGCACCGCCTACACCGTCTCCTGCGATGCGGCCTCCGGCGTGAGCACCGGCATCTCCGCGGCGGATCGCGCACGCACCGTGCAGATTCTTGCCGATGCCTCCTCCAGTCCGGCGGACATCACCCGCCCCGGCCACATCTTCCCGCTGCGCGCCGTTGACGGCGGCGTGGCTCAGCGCCCCGGCCACACTGAGGCCGCCGTGGAGCTCTCCCGCGCGGCGGGCCTATCCGGCGTGGGCGTCATCGCCGAGGTCGTGCACGACGACGGCTCCATGATGCGTTTCGATGCCCTGCGCGCCTTCGCAACCGAGCACAACCTGCCCATGATTTCCATTGAGGACCTCATCAAGTACGTGGCACAGAACGCTCCGACCGGGGAGAACGCATGAGCGGCGCGATGAACGCGGCCGAGCAGGTGACCGCGAAGGCGACGGGCCCCGAGAGCCTGAGCGCCGAGTCCCGCGCTACGGCCGCGCGTCTCGCGGAGAGCTACCGCGTCAGCCCCCTCGACATGGTGCCCAACCCCAGCCCGCTGCTGGTCGAAAGCACCGAGGAGGTTGCCGTTCCCACCCCGAACGGCCTCTTCGGTCTGCGTGCCTGGCGTTTCGCGGACGGCGCCGAGCACCTCAGCGCCCGGGCCCTCGACCGCGACGGCAACCCCGTACCCTACGAGGGCGGGGGAGTGCCCGCCGTGCGCATCCACTCCGAGTGTGCGACCGGCGATATCTTCGGCTCCTTCCGTTGCGATTGCGGACCCCAGCTGGAGAACGGCCTGCGCATTATCGGCCGCACCGGCGGGTACCTCGTCTACGTGCGCAACCACGAGGGGCGCGGCATCGGCCTGGTTAACAAGCTCCGCGCCTACGCCCTGCAGGATGCCGGGCTCGACACCCTCGACGCGAACCTGGCCCTCGGCCTGGACGGCGATATGCGCGACTATTCGCAGGCGGCACTGATTCTGCAGGAGCTCGGCGTGCACGAAATGCGTCTGGTCACCAATAACCCCGCCAAGCAGGAGGCCCTCGAAGGCCTTGGCCTGCGCGTGACCGAGCTGATCCCGGACGAGATTCCCGCCCGAGTCGAGAACGCCCACTACCTGCATACCAAGCGGGAGCGCATGCGTCACCTGCTTGAGCGTGCCTAACCCGGCGGGCCAGCAACCCTGCGAACCCCGGAAAACAGACACCCCACTATTTCAAGTCAACCCACCTCAACCCACCAAAAGGAGAACACCATGAGCGGCGTCGGCGCAGCAGACACCTCCCTCAACCCCGAAGACTACAAGGGCTTCAAGCTCGCCATTATCGCGGCCAGCTGGCACACCCGAGTCATGGACGGCCTGATTGACGGCGCGCAGCGCGCCGCCCGCGACGCCGGCCTTGAACCCACCCTCGTGCGCGTTCCGGGCACCTTCGAGCTGCCCGTCGCCGCAACTCGCCTCGCCGATAAGTTCGACGCCATCGTCGCGCTCGGCGTCGTGATTCGCGGCGGCACCCCGCACTTTGAGTACGTCTGCCAGGGCGCAACCGGCGGCCTGACCGACGTTTCCGTGCTGACCGGCCGCCCCATCGGCTTCGGCGTGCTCACCTGCGATAACGAGGAGCAGGCCCTGGACCGTGCCGGCCTGGAAGGCTCCAACGAAGACAAGGGCTACGAGGCGACCGCCGCCGCACTGCAGACCGCGGCAACCCTCAAGAACCTCGCATAACGGCACGTCCACCCCGTAGCGGGGCCGCCCTCGGCGGCTTCACGGCGTTCGCGGATTGGTGCCTCCGGACCCCTTGAGGCTCGGAGGCGCCGGCCCGCATCGTCCTTGCCGTGGGCCAACATGAATCAACACCCGCGGGTAGACTGAACACAGAACCCGCCACCCACCCCGACGCATCGCGGCACCACCGGCGTCACCCCACCCCAAAGGAGTACAGTAATGCAGGATTTGGGCACCATCACCCCCTCGCGCGAAGAATTCCGCGCCCGCGCAGCCGGAACCCGCGTGATTCCCGTCCACATTAAAATCCTCGCCGACTCGCTCACCCCCATCGGCATCTACCGTTCCCTCGTACTCCAGGACGACCAGGGCGCGCCCGCCGAGGCGGCCCACGGCACCTTCCTGCTCGAATCCGCCACGATTTCCTCCGAGGGTGAGTCCGCTTCGTGGGCACGTTACTCCTTCATCGGCGCGTCTTCCCGCTCGACCCTCACCACCGTTGACGGTGCCGTTCACTGGCAGGGTCGCACCCCCGCCGGCGCACCCGTCGACGGTGACCCCGTGGAGGCCATCGCCAAGACCCTGCAGATGCTCTACACTGAGCCCGACCCGAGCCTGCCGCCGCTCACCTCCGGCCTGGTCGGCTACCTCGGCTGGGATGTCGTCCGCCACTGGGAGAACCTGCCCAACCCGCCCGCCGACGACGTGAAGCTGCCCGAGTTCGCGCTCAACATGGTCTCCGACATGGCCATTCACGACAACCAGGACGGCACCGTCCTGCTCGTCGCCAACGCCATTAACTTCAACGGCACCAGCGAAAACGTCGACGGCGCCTACGAGGATGCCGTCGCGCGCCTGCACAGTATGCTCCGTCGCCTGCAGTGCGGCGCCGCGGCCACGACCTCCATTCTCTCGGGCGTGGACGAGGTCAACCGCAAGGTCCGCGAGGACGTCACCCTCACCTGGAGCGACCAGGACTTCAAGGACATCATCGCGCGTTCCAAGAAGAACATCATCGATGGCGACGTCTTCCAGCTCGTGCTCTCGCGTCGCTTCGAGGCGCAGACCGACGCCCGCCCCCTCGACGTGTACCGCGTGCTGCGCCAGTCCAACCCCTCGCCGTACATGTACCTCTTCAACTTTGACGACGCTGAGGGAACTCCGTTCCACATTGTCGGCTCCTCCCCGGAGGCGCTCGTTACCCTCAAGCACGGCATCGCCAGCACCCACCCCATCGCCGGTTCCCGCCCGCGCGGCGCAACCCGCGAGGAAGACGTGGCCCTGGCCGAGGAGCTGCTCGCCGACGAAAAGGAACGCTCCGAGCACCTCATGCTCGTCGACCTGGCACGCAACGACCTCTCGCGTATCGCCAAGCCCGGCACCGTGTCCGTCGACCAGTTCATGATTATTGAGCGTTTCAGCCACATCATGCACATTTCCTCCGCCGTCAGCGCCGAACTCGACCCGCAGTTCAGCGCCTACGACGTGCTGCGCGTCGCCTTCCCGGCAGGCACCCTCTCCGGTGCGCCCAAGCCGCGCGCCATGCAGCTCATCGACGAATACGAACCGACCCGCCGCGGCGTCTACGGCGGCGTGTGCGGCTACTTTGACTTCGCCGGCAACATGGACATGGCAATCGCCATCCGCACCGCCGTACTCAAAGAAGGCACCGCCTATGTGCAGGCAGGTGCGGGCCTCGTCATGGACTCCAACCCGGACTCCGAAACCCTCGAAACCGTCAACAAGTCCGCCGCCCCGCTGCGCGCCGTGCTGACCGCCTCCGGCCTGGCACCGCTGGACGCAGACGCAGCCGTCAACGCCACCAAGTAACCCAAGGAGACACCATGAGCACCGTTCTCGACGAGATCATTGTCGGCGTCCGCGAAGACCTCGCCGCCCGCGTACAGCAGGTTCCCCTCGAGGAAATGAAGAAGCGCGCCCTCGCAGTCGCACCCGCCCGCGACGCGCTTGCCTCCCTACGCGGTGAAGTACCCGGCGGCGGCAACGGCACGACTGCGCGCATTATCTCTGAGGTGAAGCGCTCCTCACCCTCCAAGGGTGCGCTCGGCGAAATCCCCGACCCCGCCGCGCTTGCCGCCCGCTACGAGGCAGGTGGCGCCGCAGCGATCTCCGTACTCACCGAACAGCGCCGCTTCAACGGCTCCCTCGCCGACCTCGACGCAGTCCGAGCCGCCGTAAACATCCCCGTGCTACGCAAGGACTTCACCGTCGACGAATACCAGATCTGGGAAGCACGCGCACACGGCGCCGACCTGGTACTACTCATCGTCGCGGCCCTCGACGAGCAGACCCTGCACGAATTCCTCGAACTCACCGAATCGCTCGGCATGAACGCCCTCGTCGAAACCCACACCCCCGAAGAAATCGAGGTCGCCCAGCGCATCGGCGCCAAAATCGTCGGCATCAACGTGCGTAACCTCAAGACCCTCGAAGTCAACAACGAACACTACGCATCCCTCGCGGCACACCTGCCCAACTCCGTCATCAAGGTCGCCGAATCCGGTGTAGCCAGCATCGAGGACGTGCGCGCCTACGCCGGCGCCGGTGCGGATGCGGTGCTCATCGGTGAAGCGCTGGTACGCTCCGGCGACCCGGAAGGTACCGTGCGTGAATTCTCCAAGGTGCCTGTAGTCCGATAAGGGTTGCTAAAAGAAGGCGACCAAAACACACGAAGCGGGGGAGTGAGGCTTCCGTGGGGTAGTTGTTTGAGAGGTTGTACCGGTTCACGCTTGCGGGGGAGTGAGGCTTCCGTGAGTTAGGGTCTGGAGAGAGGGCATACCGGACGCCGCTCGCGGGGGAGTGCCGCCTCTGCGGCGCTGGGGCGCCTTGAGGACGGAGCCCCCGCTTCGCGTGTCCGGTACGCCTGCTTTACGAGATCACTGATAAGCCCCCGTCGCGTGTCCGGTACGCCCTCTAGGTCGCCTACCCCTCGGGTTGGTTGAGATAGGGGTTGGTCTGGGGTTTCCTTCTCGGGTCAGCTCGCCTCGGTCTGGGGTATATGAGGTTGGTACGTGGTTGCCTTCTCTAGTTAGCTCACCTCTCATACGCATAAAGCCGGTGTCTGCTATTCAGCAGGCACCGGCTTCACGCATCTCTTTCGTCATAATCAGCAGGAATAGCGCGTTCACATTGAGACGCAGTCAGTTCGTTGATAGTCTACACATGGATATTTCACCAAACTGCACCACCCGCTCTGGGTCGGGCAGTACCCGCCGTATCTAATAGACACGAATCAACCGATACGGCGCCAAATGTCCATCATGCGTCCACACTACACTCGCGAGAATACTATGGCTCAATCCCCAGAAAAACCTGCGTCCTTCATCGAACGTGACCTCACTTCCGGCTCCTCCACCGGCCCCGTACCCACCCTCAAAGCGTCACGTCCCTCAGCTAAAACCCGGGTGCGTAACACCGAGTCACCTAACCCCCAGAAACTGCCCGCTTGGCGCACCTGGATTCCCGCCCTCATCATCTGGGCATTAGCCTGCGCAACCCACCTCGCAACCTTCGCGTACTCGCTCGCAGAAGACCAGCGAAACCCCCTCAGCAACGAAAACAAAAACCATCCCGGCCTCCTCTCCTACCTCAACATCTGGGACGCCGGCTGGTACCGGGACATCTACAAAGAGTGGTACCCCACCGAGCTACCCCTCCGCGCTGACGGGTCCGTATCCTTCAACTCATGGGCCTTCATGCCCCTCCACTCAATGATCAGCGGCAAAGTCGCTGACATTTTCGGTATCGACCACCGCCTCGCCGCAGTCGGAGTCAGCCTCGCCGCCGGCCTCGCCCTGGCAGTCGTACTCTACCGCCTCTTCATCGGCAGCCTGAACTGGCGTGACCGCGGCATCTTCGACACCCGCGCCCTCGTTGGTGATGAGAGCCGAAACCGCATCGCCCTGTGGGCGCTCGCCGTGTACGCGTTCAGCCCCGCAAGCCCCATCTTCATCACCGGTTACGCCGAAGCTCTCTCCACTCTGCTCCTTGCCATGAGCGTTTGGTGCGTGGTGCGTGGCCGCTACATCCTGCTACTGCCCGTAGCTCTTCTGACGGCGCTGTCCCGCCCCCTGGGTGTGCCGCTCGGCGCCTTTGTCGGCCTGTGGTGGCTGTGGTGCACCGTATCTGACTACCTCGCCCGCCGCACCGACGAACCCTCACAGTCCGCACTGTCGGATGCATGGGCTGCGTTCCGTGGACGCTTCGGCCAGCTCCTCGGCGCACTGCTGGTGTGCAGTTTTGCTTTCGTGCATCCTCTGCACGCGGCCCTGCGCACCGGACGCATGGATGCGTACCTCGCCACGGAACTCGGCTGGAGCTTCCGCAAGGTTGAAGACGGCCACCAATACTTCGCCCAGTGGGTCCACCAGTTCAACCTCTACTTCATAGGCTCCGTACCCGCCATCATCATGTGGGCGGGCCTGGTGCTCCTTATCCTGAGCTTCTACTGGTGGATGTCGCAGAAATTCACCCGCACCCTGCTGCACCCCGCCCTGTGGCTGTGGACCGCCTGCTACGCCGGATACTTGTTCATCTTCTGGCTCCCGACGTCATCCACCGTGCGTATTCTGCTGCCGGTGTTCCCCCTGTCGCTGCTAATCGCAGCCTACCTGCCGAAGAGCCGCATGTACCGCCCCCTGCTGGTGCTGGCGGGTCTGCTCGGATCCGCCCTGTGGATGCGACTGCTCTGGGGCGGCCCGGACGTTATTGGGCCCGTCTGGCTGTTGCCCTAAAAATGGGTTAGTTGTTTGAGATGGCATACCGGACAACGCTCGCGGGGGAGTGCCCCCTCTTCAGCGCCTGGGGGCGCTTCGAGGACGGAGCCCCCGCTTCGTGTGTCCGGTACGCCCTCTAGGTCGCCTATCCCAGCAGAGCAAGATATAGATGGGGTTGGTCTGAGGTCGGGTGTTGCTGGTAGCTCACCTGATTCTGGGGTTATACGTCCTGTCGGATTTTTTATCTATTTCCCGAACATAAGCCTGATACGTGAAAAGCCGGTGCCCGCTACGAAGCAGGCACCGGCTTTTCACTTGTTATTGAGCTCTTAGCGGCCCGTATAGTCCGCGTCCGCAATATCCTTCGGCCAGCGCGCCTTCCGGAACGGCGCCCACGTAAACGCCGCCGCCACCAGCAACAAACCACTGATAATGAACGCCGGAACAAAGCCCCACGCATCCGCAATCAAACCAGCCACCAGCGGACCCAAAATCATACCAAAATCACTAAACATCTGATACACCGCCAACACCTGACCACCACTGCGGCGAGTACCAATCACATCAGACACCGCAGCCTGAATCGACGGGCCCATAAACGCCGCACCAATACCCAAGCACGCCGTCAACGACACAAACACCCACGCCACCGGCGCGAAACCCATAAAGGTCACAGCAGAACCCGCCAACAGCAAACCCGAAAACGCCATCACACGGCGACCAAAACGATCCGAAAAACGACCCGAGAACGTCTGCGTCAACGCATTACCAAACGAGTTCGTCGCCATCGCCAAAGAAGCCAACAGGGTACCCGCAACCGAATTAGACATGTCGCCGCCAGTCGCCAAATACGCCGCCGCCAACGGAATAATCGACGACTGCACACCAAACACCGACCAGCCAATCGCCCAATTCGAAACCAGCGCAGAGCGGTAATTTGAGAACTTCAACGCGTCACGAACCGTCATCGCAGGCAGGTCGCTCTTACCCGAAGAAGACTCAGGCTTAGACCCCTGACCGGATGCGCCAGCCTGGGTGCCAGCAGGCGAGGGTGCCGCCGACGGCAACACCCCGGTGCCCTTACCCTCAGCCAGTGCCGCCGCCTCCATAATCGCGTCACGCTCCGCCTCCAGCGCCGCCTGCGACGGCATCATGAACCACACAATCAGGCCCGCCGCCAGCAGCGAAAAACCGTACACAATGAACGGCGCACGCATACCAAACGGCGCCAGCGCGCTCGCAATCACCGGGCCCAGCAGGTTACCCAGCAGGAACGCCGTCGCATAATAGCCCGAAATACGGCCGCGCATATGCGCCGGGGACAGGCGCACCAGCAGACCCATCGCAGAGACAGTGAACATGACCGAGCCGATACCCGCCACCGCACGCGAAGCCAGCAGCACCCAATAATCCCAGGCGAACGCAATCATAAACGACGTTACCGACACAATCAGCATGCCAATCGTGTACACCGGACGCTCACCCCAACGGGTAATCAGCTGACCCGCCGACGGCGCAAAAATCAGGCGCGTAATCGCCAACGCAGAAACCACCATCGTCGCCATAGTGACCGTGGCATTAAAATTCTGCGCATAGTTCGGCAGCACCGGCGCCACCAAACCAAAACCCACCGCAATCATGAACGACGCAACAATCAGAACCTTCAAACCGGTCGGCACACGGTTCGGGTCAATCGTGCGCGGGTCAAAAACAGGCGGTGTTTTGGCAGGGTTCCTCATGTTCATCCTCGAAATCGTGTGGTGCCGCGCGGCAGTCGCGGGCCCCACCCGCAACCGCCCATCATGTGTTCGGCTAAAAAAGTTAACAGTGTCCAGTCTACTCCGCCGACAGCCGGGCATGCGCGTAATCTCGACCAGCCAAACCGCCCAAACCGGTAAGCTAGTAGTGTGAATGAAACGATGATGATAATCTGCGCAATCGTGCTGGGTGTACTGGTGATCGCCGGTATACTTTTCGCCGTTCTGCGCCGACCCAAGAAGACCGCGAACCTGCAGGCTTTGCGTCAGGAAGCGGCAGAAGCCTCCGGCGGATCGGCGGAAAAACCTGAAAGCTCGGCACCTCGCGCTATTGAACTTGATATGCCCGACCCGTCCGCGGGTCGCCTGGTGCGTCTGCGTGCCCGCCTGGCACGCTCCAACAACATGCTCGGCAAGGGCCTGCTGGCTCTGCTCTCCCGCGACCGCATCGACCAGGACGTCTGGGACGAGGTCGAAGAAACCCTGCTGCTCGCTGACCTCGGTTCTGAGCCGACCACCCGCCTGGTGGATGCGCTGCAACAGCGCGTGCGCGTTGAGGGTACGAGCAACCCCGCCGCCGTGAAGAAGATGCTCCGCGAAGAGCTCGTGAAGATTGTTCGCCCCGACATGGACCGCGAACTGAAGACCGCCGGCAGCGACGGCAACCCCGGCGTGGTACTGGTCGTTGGCGTGAACGGCGTCGGTAAGACCACCACGGTCGGTAAGATTGCCCGCGTGATGGTTGCTGACGGTCAGACCCTGCTCCTGGGCGCCGCTGATACGTTCCGTGCGGCAGCGTCTGAGCAGCTGACCACCTGGGGCGACCGCGTGGGCGTGAAGACCGTGCGTTCCGAGAAGGAAGGCGCCGACCCCGCATCCGTCGCGTTTGACGCCGTGAAGGCTGGCAAGGAGCAGGGCGTTGACACCGTGCTCGTGGACACCGCGGGCCGCCTGCAGAACAAGTCCGGTCTGATGGATCAGCTCGGCAAGATCAAGCGCGTTATCGAGAAGGAAGCGCCGGTCACCGAGGTTCTGCTCGTGATTGACGCGACCACCGGCCAGAACGGTATGGTTCAGGCGAAGGTCTTCGGCGATATCGTGGACGTCACCGGTATCGTGCTGACCAAGCTCGACGGCACCGCAAAGGGCGGCATCGTGGTCGCTATCCAGGAGGAGCTCGGCGTTCCCGTCAAGCTCATCGGCCTGGGTGAAGGCCCGGACGACCTGGCGCCGTTCGACCCGGAAGCATTCGTGGACGCGTTGCTGGACTAACATCCCTTTTGCGCCGAGAAGCCACATGTGTTTCGAGAAGCCACCAAAGACGTGGCTTTTCGAAACACATGTGGCTTTTCGCTTGGGGTAAGAAGTAGTCCCTCGAAAACATTAGCTATCCTGAGGGACTACACCTTTTATGGCATTACTGCTATGCCTTGAACGGGAAAGTAACTACTTCAAGAGAGCTGTCAACGTTAGCCCAGTCAATACTTCCCGACGGAGTAAACCAACCGTGCTGCTTTCCGTAGTTGGCAAGAGCTGCAATGTTGGTTGCAAGAAGTTCACCCGAGAGAGTGAAGAGCTTTGCACCGCCGAGCTCAAAACACCAGCTCTTCGAAGCAGCAATCTGAAGAGCCAGAGTCTGATGACTCAGCGTCAGTTCTTCATTGAAGGCCGGAACAACTACAGGTACGTAGCCCTGGCTGTTCTTCTGGGTATTGATTACTTTATACCCTGCACCCTGGACGATTTTTCCCTGATCGTCAACCACCGAGAACTTGGACATCGAGCCCAGGGTGGAACGCTCAACGAAGGACCAGGAGATACTAGAGTGACCGAACCAGAAATGATCTTCGGCATATGCGGTGAGTTCCATAAGGTTCTTCGCGATAAGCTCCGGACCGTTAGCCGTAATGGCGTAGATGGACTCGCCGCCTCGTTCGATGACCCAGTTTCGGTGCTTAGCCACCTGCAATGCCAGGACCTGAGGTTCAAGGTTCAACCCCTGGTTAATCATGGGAACTGAGATGGGCTCGTATACAGGGGTAGGGTTTGCTGCCTTGGACTGCTTGATGAGCTTTGCAATTTTTGCGGTGAACTGTGCACTCATAATAGATGTGCCTTTCTGTTGCATGCCCAAAATAGTGGGTGGAATGATCATCTCCTTCTGCAACTCAAGAAGATGAGCCTGACATGTTTGCCTGACATGTTTTAGATTAGGTGCTGTTTTGAGCATGCCCCGATGTGTTTGATTTACCCCGGGGTAAGACAAATGTGCTGGATATGGACCCTCAACAGGTGTCTGGGGCACCCCTTTTTGAGGAGGTGTTTTCAGAAGTTGTTACCTAAGGCTTTATGTTGAGAAGCCACATGTGTTTCGAAAAGCCACTAAAAATGTGGCTTTTCGAAACACATGTGGCTTTTCGCGGTTAAATTTGGGGTACTCCGGCAGCACGCAGCACCTGCAGGGCCTGCCTCGGACGGTAAATAGCATCCTTAGCAGAAATACGGACAACGGCATACCCTGCGTGGAGTAGCCGATCCTGTCGGGTCTTCTCCCGAACCAGGTCCTCTTGGGCGTTGTATTTGATGTTGCCGTCTACCTCCAGAATGACGGGTCTGCCGTGGAGTCTAGTAGTGGGCAGTAGAAAGTCCGCTCGGTAGGTATGACCTTCATAGCTGATGGTTTCTTGCTGCGTGTAGTGGATTCCTTGGTCATCGAGAAGTAACCGCATGCAGGTTTCCGCAACGGATTCTGAGTGCGGGCTGAGCTCATGCCCAACGAGGCGGGCGGTGCGGCACCCGCGGCCAGCTGCGGATGAGAGCTCTTTCTTGAGCTCCTCGTAGGTGAGCTTATCCGGTTCCTGAGCGAAGCGTTGAAGGGCGCTTTCGGCCAGAACGAGCCCGTCGCGAAAGGGGAGCGTTTTTACGCAGGTGGTGATAGCTGTTAACGGCGTGACGGTGGGAATCCCCTCTGGCGTGTACATGATGGGGCTGTCCGCGGTGAGGGTGTCTTGGATGCGCTGGATGTTTTCTCTGCGGCCGCCTCCGGATCCTCGTACTTGAACGTGGCGTGGTGGGCTGAGGGAGGAGATGCCCCAGGCGATGGCTGCGCTTTGGGCGGCAAGGATATTGGTGGGGTATTCGTTGAGGTGCGCGAGGATGCACACGTAGTGTCGGTCGTTGGGGTGTAGGTGGTTCCAAGTTTGGGTGGGGAGAAGGTGCCCTTTTGAGACGCGGGTGAGTTCGCCGCGGTTGAGGGCGTGGCTCAGGGTGATTCGTGTGTGGGCGGCTGAGGTGATGAGTTCGGTGCGGGTGCGTATCATCGTTGATAGTTCTTCTCTGGTAAACATGCTTTAATTGCACCAAATGAGAGTGTTTGTGTTCAAATGTTACGTTTAGTTATTACGCCGAAAAGCCACATGTGTTTCGAAAAGCCACCAAAAACGTGGCTTTTCGAAACACATGTGGCTTCTCAGTAAGAGGGGTGTGGATAAGTTGAGTGAATACGGCCCGGCATCTTACCGCCGGATGCTACTTGTTGAACTGCGAAACAATCAGCTCAGCAAGCGCGGGCTGGCATGCTACCAGGCTCACAATAGCCAGGAAGAAGCTCATGCTTGCCTCCTGAATAGAGGGGCGAATGAGATTGCCGCGGTAGAGTGCGCTCAGAGCCTTAGCCGAGTACTTGAAGCACTGGAACAAAGCCACAGCCATGAAGACGACAGTAAGCAGGTTAAGCGCAATCAGGGTGAAACCTGCGGCACCATACGGCGCAGTCACTGCATCGATGAAACGCATAATCAGACCGCCCTGAGGGTGAGATTCGAAGTGTCCGCTGACGGTGGTGTAGATGGTCGCCATGTTGTACTTACCTGCCCCGAGGAGAGCGAGCCAGGTGCCGCCAACAATCGCCAGCAGGGATGCAGGGTAGAGCACATTCAGGATGGAATGTGCGGAGGAACTAATACTCTTGGCGCTAAGCAGCTTTACCTGCCAACCGACGAGTGCGAGACAAGTAGCCCAGCAGGCCGCGAGGGTCCAGCTGATAGTGGGCCAGCTGATGATGAATGCACCCGTGATAAGAAGGCCGCAAACAGCAGCAACTACGATGTTGGCAAAGGTGTCTTCATCGCTTTCCTGCGCATCCTTGGAGGGTACGTGGTTGTGCGTGTGCTGGCTGTTGTCGATGGTGGTGCGGTTGCCGTCGCCACTAATGGCTGCGGAGCCGTTACCTACCTGCTGGTGAGTGTTCTGCACGCGGTTGTCATTGCCGTTGATGGTGCCGACGCTGAGCTTCTGCGTGGTACCCCCGGTGCTGGTACCCATCTTAGCCTTCTTGGCTTCTGCGCGGGCAGCCCGGGTCTTGAACCAAGCGGTCAAGAGCCCCGCGATTGCGGTGAACAGGGGGATGAGAATCGGTGCGTACTTGTTGATAAACTCCATGAGTTTTTCTCCTGTCTTGAGGAATCTGCCCCGGCCCGTGTGGGCCTGCACCGGGGCAGGTGGGTTGGCCGTCGTGCAGTGACCTTATGCCTCCACAATAGGGGGAGGGTTTAGGGCAGCTGAGATTTTTTGATTTACCCCGGGGTAAGCGAAAATTGTCGAACTGGGTGCAGGGTTGGGGGAATATATTCTTTGAATTCCTGCAGGCGGGCGCTTCTTAGCAGTCTCCAGAAGCCACATGTGTTTCGAAAAGCCACCAAATATGTTGCTTTTCGAAACACATGTGGCTTCTCGGCGGAGAGAGAGGGTGAGATGATCAACCCGGCAATCGAACCTCCTGCCAGCAGGGATAATAGATAGTTAGACACTTACATTGAGGACATCTGGGGCCCACCCCCGGTGACGTTGAAAGGCACAATAATGGCGAAAGCGCCTGTATCTCAGGGGTCGGGTGCCCCTACTACCCCGGCTGAGTTGGCGGAGATGCTGTGGAAGTCCGCGGACATTCTGCGCGGTTCCATGGAGTCCGGTGGCTACCGCGACTTCATGCTGGGCCTAATCTTCTTGAAGTACATTGGTGACACCTTCGATAAGGCTCGCGAGGATGTTTACCGCATGCTGACTGTGGAGGATGGTCTGAGTGGCGAGGACCTGGCGGAGGAGTTGGAGTACCCGCCTTACTACCATGCTCGTCATGCGTTCTATGTGCCGGTCGGCGCCCGCTGGTCTGACCTGGTGCAGCAGGCAAAGGGTGACCGTGTGGGTGAGTTGGTTGATGAAGCTATGGACGAGATTATGGCTCAGAACCCGACGCTGAATGGTGCCCTTGAGCCCATGTATGCGAGCGAGAAGGTGGAGCAGCGCACGCTGGCGCAGGTGATTGATCTGCTGTCGAATGCGAATTTCGCGGCGGTGCGTGATGGTGAGCATTCTTCGTCGAAGGATGTTCTAGGCTTTGTGTATGAGTATTTCTTGGGTAAGTTTGCTCGTGCGCAGGGTCAGAAGGGCGGCGAGTTCTACACCCCGACGACCGTGGTGAATACTCTGGTGGGTATGATTCAGCCGACGAGTGGCCTCGTGTATGATCCGTGCTGCGGTTCGGGTGGCATGTTTGTGCAGTCGAATAATTTTGTGCACCGTGCCGGCGGCGCGTTTGATGACCGCAGTAAGGGGGATCAGCGTGTGCTGGCGTATGGTCAGGAGCGTAACCAGGCGACATGGCGTTTGGCGCGCCTGAACTTGGCGATTCACGGTATTGATGGTTCGGTGGGTGACCGTTGGGGTGATACGTTTGCGGAGGATTCGCACCCGGGTAAGTTTTTTGATTATGTGTTGACGAACCCGCCGTTCAACATTAAGGAGTGGCACCGGGTTGAGGATGACCCGCGTTGGGTGTTTGGTACTCCGCCGAAGAATAACGCGAATTTTGCGTGGTTGCAGCATGTGTGGTCGAAGCTGGATGTGAAGGGTTCGGCTGCTGTGGTGATGGCGAATGGTTCGTTGACTGCTGATACTGGTGGTCAGGGCGGTATTCGTCGTGCCATGGTTGAGGGCGATGCGGTGGCTGCTGTGTTGGTGTTGCCGCCGAATATGTTTACGACGACGAGCTCCCCGGCGTGTGTGTGGTTGTTGTCGAAGGATAAGTCTGCCGGTGTGAACGGTTCTGTGGACCGTTCGGGTCAGGTTCTGTTTATGGATGCCCGTTCGATGGGTCATATGGTGTCTCGTACTGAGCGTGTGTTCTCTGAGGAGGATATCGCGAAGATTGCGAATACGTGGTGTGCGTGGCGCGGTATGCCGTCGATGTATCATGCGGACGGTTCGCTGGTGAAGGCTGGCGAGGAGCCGACTGCTGGCGTGTATGAGGATGAGGCGGGTTTCTGCTTCTCGGCGCCGTTTGAGGATGTGCGGGAGCAGGATTTTGTGCTGACTCCGGGCCGTTACGTGGGTAGCGCTGTGTCGGAGGGTGAGAGCGCACAGGAGCTGGATGCGCGTATTACCGGTCTGCGTGAGCAGCTGCTGGAGCAGTTCGCTGAGTCGGAGCGCCTGGGCGCGGTCGTGCGTGAGCAGCTGGCCTCGCTGGACCTTGAGGGTGGTGAGCTGTAGTGGCTGTGCTGTCGGATGTTCAGCGTGAGGCGGGGTGGACTGTCGCCAAGCTTGGGGATATATGCGCCTTTGTGGCTGGTTCTGCATTCCCCCAGAAAGAACAAGGAAAAGTCTCTGGTGATTACCCCTTCGCTAAGGTAAAAGATTTGCAGTCTGTTGCTGGGCTTTCATGGCGGAATATTGATAATTGGATTGAAGAATCTCAGCTCAAAACTCTTAAATCCAAAATCATACCGGTTAAGTCGATTGTCTTTGCCAAAATTGGAGAGGGTCTTAAAAGGGAAAGATTTGCCCTGTCATCAATACCTATGTGTATTGATAACAACCTAATGGCAGCTGTGCCCTCGACTGAGGTAGATAATATATGGTTGTATTACAAATTTAAGACGCTAAATATCTCTTCGCTGGTTGCTGGTAGTGCACTTCCTTATCTCCGTGTTCAAGATTTAAAGGATCTGGATATTTCCCTGCCCCCTCTAGAAGAGCAGGAACGGATTGCTGGGATTCTTGGCTCGCTCGACGACAAAATCGAAGCAAACACTCGCCTCATCCAGACCCTAGATTCCTTGGGGGAGGCAGTAACCCGTAAGTATCTAAAGTCAGTTCAAGAAACTCAGAAACTTATTGACATTGCTCATATAGTTATGGGTCAATCTCCGAAGGGAGAGACGCTAAATACTGAGGGTTCTGGAGTTCTCTTTTTCCAAGGTAAAAAAGATTTTGGATTCAGGTACCCCACCCCGCGTACATATACAACTGCTGCAACTCGAATGGCTGAACCGCTGGATATTCTTTTCAGTGTTCGTGCTCCGATTGGTGCTCTTAATCGTTCAGTTGAAGCGTGTTGTGTTGGACGAGGTCTGGCTGCTATTCGCTCATCATGTGGCCAGGAAAATACTCTTTTCTACACTCTAAAAACTAATCCTAATCTCTGGGAGAAATTCGAGGGTGAAGGAACAATTTTCAGTGCCATTAACAAAAAAGGTCTCTCCGAGTTGGATATACCGTTTAGCGAGACTGCTACTTCTAATGGCGTAGAAGATTTTCTCACAAGTGTTGAACAAGAGATCTTCTCTCTAGAACAAGAGAACCTTCAGCTCGCTGCTACCCGCGACGCTCTTATTAAGCGCCTCATTGGCTAGATGCTAGGGGAGCGCCGCATCCACCCTGCCCGGTTGGTTCACGCCGACCGGGCAGGGCATGTCACCCCGCTACCACGCAATCACCTACTTCACGACCGCCTCAGCAAAGGAGCTAGAATATGGCCCCCACCAACTATCCCACTTACAGCCCGAATGACGACACGTATGAAACTCTTGCGGAACTAGTACGCCCATATGCCCTATCGCGCATCCAGCTCACCGAAGCCGTCGGTATCGCCACCAAACCCACCGTCAACAGCTGGGTCAAACAGTGTTGCCCCAACCTCCCGCAGGGTACCCCTGTGCCCCTCGCACCCATCCTGCAGTACCTGCACGAGACGCACCTGCCCGACCCCAAAAAGTGGCCCGGCAGCTACCCCTACGACCAGTACATCCTCGAAACTATCACCGCGCGCATGCTCGCCCGCGTCGTAGCCGCCACTTTCAGCACCGATCACCCGCACAGTAGCAACTACCGCGAGCTCCTCGCACTCATTGCAACCCTCGTGCTCCTTGCCCGCTACTGGCGCGGGTCTAACGAGTCTTTCCTCACCCTGCTAGATTCCGAACCCAGTAACGAAACCGAAGAGCACCTACAACAGGCTATCGAGAACACCTCCGAGGGTGTGCGAGACATCCTCAACAATTTGCTCCTCCCCACCCTTCACACCGCCCGCGGCACCTACCTCGCCAGCCAAGCGCGTCTGCTCACCAGCTACGCGCTCGTGGCTGGATTCTACGCTGATGATCATCCGTACGAAACCCTCAACAGCATCCATACCTCACTCGCCGCCGCAGACCGAGCCAACGCCCTACCGGGTGCCGAGCTCATCCGCTACGTAGCCGACTTCCTCAACGCCGGCTCCTACCCCACCTACCACGATGCCGCCTTCGGATGGAACTACCCCAGCCAACGCAACCTTATCCTGCATGGAAGCTACGGTAGCTACGAAACTGCCGCGCACCTCGTTGCCTACCTGCCCCAAGCTCACCAGGCTATCGCCTTCAGCGCCCCTGAAGGTTCCACCGGTGCCCTGGCATCAGAAAGCCGCGACGCATTCGCTCTTTACCTCTGTTACCTGCTGCTAAACGGCGAAGACTCCGCCGAACGACAGGCCGTCGACCTTTACCGCGCCGAACTCTGGGCTACACAGCAGGCCCGTACCGCCAACCGTACGGTACAGACTGCCGCCCCCGAACCCGTGGCACCCCTGCCCGAGGCACCAGCCAACCATCTCATCATCCTGCCGCTTGACACCCCCGCGGGCCTCCCTGACGACCTCGCTGCGCAGCAGGAAGACGCCTGGGCCACCCTCGAGAACCTTGCCTACACAGTTAACGACGGTATCGGTACGGACGGTGCCATTACCTACCCGGTGCGCGCCGGCGAGCACCTCGCCGTGCTCGCACCTCTAGACGTATTCTCGGACTTCGGTCACCTCCTCAAAGTCAGCCATGAAAAAAAGTACAAGAAATTCTTTGAAAACTTCTTCAAAAGCTCTGAGGTGGATGACCACGGTATGCGCTTACGCGCGGTCATCGACCTCGGTCCCGGGCACCTCAAAGTCAACACTAAAACCCGCCTCGGCCTTGGACTCTTCAACACCTTCACGCCCGGAAGTGAACCTCAGGGATCCGTCTATCTCGGTTCCCTTGACGACGTCCCGCTCTACCAGCAGGCTGAAAATACTGGACTGCTAGAACTTAGCACCGTGGCTTCACAGATTCAAGAAACCGTCTGTAGCTACCTCGAACGAGGCGAAATCGGCCCCGAAGACATCATTCGCGGCGTCATCGTAGCCTCCGACGCGCTCAAAAATGCCTCATTCGATGAGTTGCACATCAACCCGGTGTCCACTAACACCCCCGAAGAAAGCCTCAGCCTACTCACGAGCCTCACCCGAGACCTGCCCGCACTCCTCGAAACCCTCCCCACCGGCCTGCCCGTAAGCGCGCCGCACCGTCGCACACCCGAAGATGAACGGTCCATTCCGCACGGCGAAGAATACGACATCACCATCAACCAGCTCATCAAAACCGAGAAGGTACTCACCAAAATCACCGGCCGCCAGATCAGCGGCACACGCTACGGCGATGTCGAAAACAACAGGAAACGCATCCGTGTTCTCGACGCGCATGCCCTCGGCCACTACGCACGATACGGTGTGCTGCCCGCTGAGAGCCACTACCTGCGCGCCCCCGACCTGACCGAAGGTACTCAGCTCACCCAGGCCAACGACATTGTCATCTACCCCGCCTACGACCAGGCCTACGGTGGTCCCGCCGTCTACCTGAGCGAACGCGGGGGAGAGGCCATCGGCCAGGGCATAACCGTGCTCCGATTCCGCCACTACACCCCCGGCCGGTCCAGCCTGCGCGCCACCAGCGAATACGTTCAGCGCGCCCAGCTGCTCGCGAACCTTCTGCGAGCGCTCATCAACGGCCTAGCCGAAGGAACCGCCCTCAGGATTAGCCCCCACCTTGCCCCCGAAAAGCGTAAGACCAGCACGGACATCAAGGGCTGGGAGAAGCAGCCGCTGCCCCATATTGACGGCCTGGCCTGGGGCAATAACGACCTCGAATGGTTCAGTGAAAAGCCTGAGACCACTGAGGCTGCCGAGACTGAAGGCGACGCGCCCGAAAATGCGGATGCATATGCCACCCACCCCGTCGCACGCTACCTCGCCCAGGAACTCAACGCCTTCGACGAGGTAGAAGCAGCCCTGGCCGAAGCGCTGCAGCAGGTGCGTGCCGTCCGCGGACGCTACGAACGGGACCTCATGGCTAACCACCTAGACATCCGCTCCACCTGGGAGACTGAAACTGAACAGAAACGCCTAAAGGCAGAAGAAACCGCGCGAATCCTACAAGCCGTGAAAGATCTGGCAGCTGAAAAGGCCGCTTCAGGAGAACTCGACGAGGAACAACCCCGCTAATCGCCCGGTTACTCCTCTCAACAGTGTGCCCCCGGGGTAATCAACCCAGCACTTCAGCCCGTTTGCTTACCCCGGGGTAAAACACGATAACGACATTTCCCCTCGTCATCAGGCATTCTAGAGATATACAACGTCGCAAATCTCGTCACAGAAGGCGAGCATCCGGCTCACAAGCAAATCATTTATACAACATACAGGATGCATACGTGTCCGCAACGAAAGGAATAACCATGGCTGAAAAGGATTGGGAACTGACCGTCCTCTCCCAGCTCAACGACCTCGGGTGGGAACTGACCAACGGCACCGGTATTCAGCCCGGCACTAGCTACACCAAGCGTGAACATAACACTCGCAAGCCTGACTCAATCCTGCCCACCTACAGAGCTTTCCGTCACTGTCGCGACTCCAACGAATCACTGCTCATTCCCGGCGAGGTTAAGGATGCTTTGCGTCGCCTTAATCCGGCTGCTACTGAAGATCAGGTGCAGAAGGCCTACACCACCCTAACCCGTCGTAGTAGCGGCAACACTATGGCTGAGAACAAGGAAGCTCTCGGGTATATGAGCACCGGCATCCCCGTGGAAATGAAGGCACCCGACGGAACCCAGCGCACCCGCAACCTGCACGTCATCTCCGCAGACCCCGCCCAGAACACCTACCTGGCGGCACAACAGGTCCCCGTTAGCTCAGGCGAACGTTCCTACCGCTTGGATATCGTGATGTATTGTAATGGCCTGCCCATCGGCATTATTGAGCTCAAGGACCATGACAAGAATCTCAGTGAAGCATACAACCAGATGGCTACCTACCAGCGTGAAATCCCGCAGGCCTTCACCTACAATGTCGTCACCATTATGGGCCAGACTCACGAGGCACGCTACGGCACCATCGGCACCCCGCTCTCGCACACTGCCCAGTGGAACTATGACTCTGAGGGCGTAGAAGCTCCCAATGGTACCTATGAAGATGAATGTGGCCAGTTCAGCACCCCGCTCAGCCGCATCATCCAGGCCTTCGGAACCCCCGAAATTCTGCTCGACATGATGCGTCACTTCACCCTCTTCGTAGGCACTGGCACCGAAGAAGGTAGCAAGTCCTACGTCAAGATCCTCGCTAAGGCACACCAGTACTACGCCGTACGCGAGGCACTCGACCGCGCCGTAAAGACCCACACCGGCAGGGGACAGGTAGGCGTCGTCTGGCACACCCAGGGCTCCGGCAAGTCCTACTCCATGCTGTTCTTCGCCCGCGCCGCCATGCGTGAGAAGGCCCTGTACAACCCCACTATCGTTGTGGTGACCGACCGCACCGACCTGGATAGCCAGCTATACATGACCTTCAAGAACGCCGAGGACATGCTCCCCGACACCCCTGTCAAGTTTGAGTCGCGCCGTGAATTGAAGAACCGACTCAACGACATTCAGGCCGGCGGTATCTTCTTCACGACCCTGCAGAAGTTTGGTCTGGCGGAAGGTGAAGAGGAATATCCGCAACTCTCCGACCGCTCAAACATCATTGTGATGGTGGACGAGGCTCACCGCTCCCACTACGACACCCTGGAAGGATACGCGCACAACCTTAACACCGCTCTGCCCAACGCTAAGTACATCGCGTTCACTGGTACCCCCATTGACAAGGATAGCCGGAGCACTCGATCCATCTTCGGTGACTATATCCATACTTATAGCTTCGATCGCGCTGTTACTGAAGGTGCAACGGTCCCGCTACTGTACCAGCTACGTCACGTCAAGATGGAGAAGTCTGATGGTATCGATGGGATTAGCAAATCCTTTGATGAACTCTCCGATTTGCTAGAGGCAGAAATTGCGGCGAAGACCACACTCGAGCAGACCACGGTCATGAAGATGCTGGCCTCCGACGAGCGTCTGGACGAGGTAGCTAGGAACATTGTCGAGCACTGGGAAGAACGTCGCGAACTTATGCGAGAGGAGATGGGCGACAATACGGGTAAGGCTATGGTCGTTACCTCCGGTCGTGAACACGCTGTACGGCTCTTCAACAAGATTATCGAGCTACGGCCTGATTGGGCCCCTGAAGATGGGCCCCAGGACGTTAAGACTGGCCGTGTACAGGTGCTAATCTCGGGTACCCCCAGCGATCCTGAGGAACTCTCTCGCTTCCGCCGCAATGGGGTAGCAGCCCGTGAGGTGGAACGTCGCATCAAGGATCCCAATGACCCGTTGGAAATCATTGTTGTGGCCGACCGCCTGCTCACCGGCTTTGACGCCCCCGTACTGCACACCATGTACATGGACCGTCTGCAGAAGGAACACAACCTGATGCAGACTATTGCCCGCATCAACCGCACCTACAAGGAAAAGCAGTCCGGTCTGATTGTTGGATTCCTGCCGCTGCACACTAACCTGCGTAAGGCACTGAGCAAATATGCAACCGGTCAGGAGGACGTTAATTTTGATCCCTCAAACCGTGCTCAGAAGCTCTTGGAGGACCTTCAGAATATCTACGCTCAGCTCACCGAATACCTGGGTAATGACTGGTGCGCCGTGGCTGAAGCCTATAGCAACGGTGTTGGTCGTTCTCAGGAATACACCGATGCATTGATTCGAGTGCAGAATAAGGTCCTCAGCTACGAGCAGGATGCAGAATGCTCAGCCCAGGACGGAGGAGCTCAGGTGTCTAGGAATCTGGGCGTTGTGATCGACCTGTACCGCCAGCTTGTTCCCGTTCGGGATATGCCTGGCATCGCTGAGGTATTGACCCCGGCCATGATTGCGCGGCTCAAGTTCCTGCGTGACGTGCACAAGGGCGTGAAGAACCGCCGCCTGACGGAGCGCGCCCATGGTTATGTTCCCCACCCCGAAGAAATTAGGCAGCAGATGAGTCTGCTTTTTAACAAGGCGGTAGAGAGCAACGGCACCAGTATCATTAGCGTGGATGACGAAGGTGAGACCACTATCGACCTGCGTATGTTGACTGATGAGAACATCGAGTATCTTTCTCAATTGGAAGTTGCCTCTCTTGTTGCTCAGAATATGGCGGATATAGTGACCATGCAGATTCAGAACTCCCTGGAGGGTCAGCAGGCACGAGTCGTCTACTTTATGAAGCGTCTGGAAGAGCTGCTCAAGCGCTACAACGCTTTTGAGAATAAGAGCAGCAAGGAACTTGAAGAGCTGTTGCTCGCTGTTCGCTCGCTGGCTACCGAGGCTGAGAACGATGCCGAACGTGGCCGCCGCCTGGGCCTGTCTGCTCGCGAGGTGCGAGTCTACGACGAGCTGTGCGCAATCGATATTCTGCCTCAGGTGCTAACGCAGGACGAACTGGTGATGCTGGCTCGTCTGTTGAATGACTCCATCATGGGCGGCGCATCTTTGGATGCAGCAGATCATTCCGGTAAGTCAGCTCTTAAGGGACATGTTCGTCGTAATCTACGTAAATTCCGCCCGGTGATTGAGCGCGCCGGTGCTGTGTTTACGGATGTTGTGGATGAGGTTGCTGCCCACCTGAACAAGTTGAGCCTCTAACCCCCTCCTCCATCTCTGCGCCGAGAAGCCACATGTGTTTCGAGAAGCCACCAAAGATGTGGCTTTTCGAAACACATGTGGCTTTTCGCGGTTAATGGGCGGTTAATGACCGCGGGCAGCACACGATGCGGGGCTCTGGGATATTCTGAAACTAGAAGATGTGCCAGCCCCTCAAACGGTTCCGCGCATCACACACCGTACAACCCAATTCACCCCGAACCTCAGCGAAGGAGCCCCCATGGCTGCCGCCAATCTCCCCGGAACTCTTCCCACCCCCAACTACCGGCCCACCTACCGCTCCAATGGCGCGTGCGATGACCTCGCCCAGCTCGTTGCACCGTATAGCCTGTCGCGCGCCCAGCTTGCTGAGGCTACCGGCATCGCTGACGAGGCTACCGTGAACAGCTGGGTTGAGCAGTGCCGCCCCGACCTCGCGGCGGATGCGCCCGCGCCCCTCGAGCCCGTGCTGCGGTACCTGGACGAAACCTACCTGCCCGACCCCGCAAACTGGCCCGGCGATAACGCCTACGACGAGTTCGTCCTCGAGAACATTGCCGCCCGCATGCTTGCCCGCGTTGTTGCTGAGTCCTTCGGTGCTGACCGTTCCGGCAACTACCGCGACCTTCTCGCGCTCATCGCGACCCTCGTACTGATTGCCCGCTGCTGGGCGGGCACCGATGAGGCTTTCCTGACCTTACTCAACGCCGAGCCCACCGCAGAGGCGGAAGAGTACCTGCAGGAGGCTACCGCGAACGCCCCCGAGTCCCTGTACCCGCTCCTGACTGAGCTGCTGCTGCTCGCCCTGCGTGAGGCGCGAGGCACCTTCACCGCCGCCGAGGCGCAACTGCTGACCGGCTACGCGCTCGCCGCCGGATACTTCGCGGGTGAGCACCCCTACGAGACTCTGAACGGCATCCACGTGTCGCTGGCAGATGCAGACCGCACGCTGCCCGATGCTGAGCTGATGACCCGTGTTGAGGACGTCCTCAAGGCTAACTTTCACGCCGCTCGAGCGGGAGCCGGTACTGCTGACGAGAACTCTGAACCGCGCCACTTCGTTCTGCCTGGCAACCAGGACGGCTACGAAACCGCCGCGCACCTGATTGCCGCCCTACCGCAGGCGCACAGCGTTATCGCTTTCAACGCCCAGCCCGGCGAAGGAACCAGCGCGCTCGCTGACGACCGCCGCGCCGCCTTCACCCTGTACCTGTGCTACCTGCTTCTGGGCGATGACGATTCCTTGGAACAGCGTGCCGCAGAGCTGTACCGCGCCAGCTGCGAGGGGTAGCGCAACGAGGGACGTCCGCTAGCTAAGTGCCTTTAGGGACAGACGCTAAGAAGCCACATGTGCATCAAACACATGTGGCTTCTTAGCGTTATTTGTGGTTAGTGTGGTGGGATTATTCTCGACGGCGACTTTACGTGGTGATTTTATACCGCGGCTTTACACGGCTACGGGCTGTTCCGCGCGAATCGCACTATAGGTAGCGTCGCTGACGGTCACGCCGTACTGGTTGGAGGCGAGCCGCAGGATTTCCTCAACGGTGTAGATGCGGAACACGCCGCCTCCGGTTGCCTGCGCGTATTCACGCAGCAGCTGACGGTTCGCCAGCTGGCGCACGGGTTTGCCACCCGATGCGGCGCGTACCTGCGGGCCGTTGCGCAGCCAGGTGTCGCGCACACCGCCGGTGACGAATACGCAGTCGGTGCCTTTCACGCGGGTGGTTGCTTCAGTAAGGCACTGGTTCCAGAGCGCGAAGTCGGCGTCGAAGCTGGCGTTAGCGAGTAGCGGGTGGCCCTGTTCGAGGGCTTCACGGCACTGCTGTTCGTGGCGTTCGGGGCTGGGGGCGGCACCTACGTGTCCGGTGAAGATGCGGTTCAACCTCGGCAGGATCGTGTCGTCTTCGCGGCGTGCCACGTTGATGGATCCGGTGTCGGTGGTGGGTTCGAGGATCCTCATGATCTGCGCGATGGAGTGGTCCAGCTGGTGCGCAACTGAACGCAGCGCGCTCCAGGGGGAGTTGCGTTCTTCGGGAAGGGTTTCTTTGAAGGACGCGAGCGCTGAGCGGACGCGGTCTGCGGCGGCGGGTACGGGGGAGGCGCCGTCGAGTGCTGCCCAGAATTCTTTGAGTGCCTGGTGGGGGAGGAATGCGTGTCCGCGCAGCTGTGAGTAGGCGCGGAGGATTTCGTCGCTAATGTGGGTTGGGTAGTTGTAGAGGCTTGCAAGCGCTGTGGAGTCGAAGGCGACGAGAATTCCGGGGTGAATGGAAGTCAGCGGGGCGCGATCGAGTTCCTTGTACTCGACGAAGTCTGAGTACAGGGTGCGTGCTTGACGGGTGATTGACATGAATCCCCTCCGGGTATCGAGTATGGGTGGTCAAATGCGAGTGCCGGAGAAGTCGAGGAGAATAATCCATTCCAGTGTATCGGCCTTCTTTGGCAGGTGATGGAGTTTCGGTATAAATATTTTGTTTATTACGTTTGTGTCTAACCCGAGGGTGTGTTAGTGCATGTCAGAGTCATTTTCGGGTCTATGTTTTAGGTGTGAATTTCGCCGCGTGACGTCTATATTGTGCGGTTTTGTTTTCACAGTTATGAGCAGTATAGAGCAAAACATGCATTAAGGTGCAAAATTCGTTGAATGGGTCACAAAATAACGTCAGAAAACTCCTCCCACCTGCACATAGGATGCATATAACACGCGGGGGACGAGGCGAGAAAGTAGATGAACATTTATTCCCTCCTGTAGACTTTAAGTGATTCAATTTGATAAGGAGAAGAGTAATGTCAGAGCTGACCACTCAAAACCAGGCGGAGGAGCAGGGCCCGGCCCGCACCGTCGTCGTGGCAGAAGACGAGGCACTGATTCGCCTCGACATCGTCGAAATTCTGAAGGACCAGGGTTTCGATGTCGTTGCAGAAACCGATAACGGCAAGACCGCCGTCGAGCTAGCGCAGAAGCACCGCCCCGACCTCGTCCTCATGGATGTGAAGATGCCGATCATGGACGGCATCACCGCAGCTGAAGAAATCGCTAAGGAGCAGATTGCTCCCGTCGTTCTGCTGACCGCATTCAGCCAGAAGGAACTCGTCGACCGTGCCGTTGAGGCAGGCGCTATGGCGTACGTCGTCAAGCCGTTCTCCCCGAACGATCTGGTCCCCGCAATCGAGGTGGCAATCAGCCGCTACGAGCAGATTCGCGCTCTCGAGAAGGAAGTTGGCACCATCCGCGACCAGTTCGAGACCCGCAAGCTGGTTGACCGCGCAAAGTCGCTGCTCATCACCAAGATGAACCTGACTGAGCCGGAAGCATTCCGCTGGATTCAGAAGACCTCCATGGACCGCCGCCTGTCCATGCGCGAAGTTTCCGACACCATTATCAAGCAGCTCTCCTAAATGCGAGACGTATAAAGTACATCACGGTACAGGTACGAACGCAGGCTACGGCGAAGACTAGGATTCGCCCGTATGCACTTTCAGCCGGTCAGCATCTGGCCAGCACCTTTTCATGACACGCTAACGCCCCATCCCTCACAGTGAAGCTGAGGGACGGGGCGTTAATGTTTAACCTCTGAAGCTCGCATTCTGCCGGGGCAGTCGGAGCGTTTATGCGCCAGTGTTGCGGGGTAACCCAACGCTGCAAGAGCTGTAGCGTCAGGCGGTCTTAGCGCATGTAGCGGTTGAAATCGTCTTCGTCATTGTTGGGGCCGCTAATGGGACGGTCCGTGGGGGAACCCGCCCAGAGCATACCGCCAGTACCGAGCATCACGCCCAGCCACCAGAAGCTACCGGGGTTATTGATGGCGGTCACCAGGCACACCAGCATTACACCGATTGCGATGGGCAGGACAATGCGCTTGGCGCGCACAATCTTCGGGTAACGCTTGAAATAGGGGGTGCGCTCGCGGGCCATGGTGCTCCTTCTGGTCGTACCTTCTGGTGGGTGTTGGGGGCTGTGTACCCCGTGCTTCTACGATTTTAGGCTACTTGCGTAGGCTGTAAGACTTTATGCAGTGGGAGTTTATGCAGCGGGGCGGGGGATCAGCATGTTGGTGATGCGCGCCGTGCAGGTGGTGCGGCCGCGCTCATCCACAATGTCGATGGAGTGGATGCACAGGGTGCGTCCGAGCTTGACGGCGGTGCAGGTTGCGGTGACAACGCCGGAGACTGCCGGGCGCACGTGGGTTGCATTGATGTCCACGCCGACTGCTACGAGGTTTTCGCCGCCGTGTACACCCGCGGAGAGGGAGCCGAGGGTTTCGGCAAGAACCACGTTGGCGCCGCCGTGCAGCAGGCCGATGGGCTGGGTGTTACCGGCGACGGGCATGGTTGCGACGGTGCGTTCTGCGGTGAGTTCCTGGAATTTAATGCCCATGGCGGGGATGAGTTCGCCCAGGCCGCGGGGGAAGTAGGGGTGCAGGTGTTCGGGGATTCCGCTGTCGGTCAGCTGCGCCTTGATTTCTTCTGCGCTGAGGGTGGTGGGTGCTGCCGCGCGGACGGGTGCGTGCTGTGTGTTGTTTTCAGTCATGACTTCCAGTGTACTCCCCGGTTAGGGTGCCTTTGACGCGATGGTCGGTTTCTTGTCCAGCCTCCGGGCACGGTTCAGCCCCGCCTCCTGAACTCAGGAGACGGGGCTGAAAAACGCTATGGAAGCTTACGCGAGGATTAGGCGGAAATAGCTTCTGCCTTTTCAATGTCCTCGTCGCGGATTTCCTTATCGGGGTTCGCTCCGATTGCTTTGGAAATACGCTCGGTCAGGGCTGCGATGGTCGCGTCACCGGTTACGTTGGTTGCGGTGCCGAAGGAGTCCTGAGCCAGGTACAGGGCAATCATCAGGGCGATCATGGAGGAGTCAAAGCCGAGCATGGACTCGAGCAGACCAATTGCGGTCATCACGCCACCGCCGGGAACGCCGGGAGCGGCAACCATCATCACACCGAGCACCAGAATCATGGGAACCAGCGAACCGAAGTCGGGGCTCTTGCCGGTCATGAACAGCACAGCCACCGCGCAGGAGGTAATGGTAATCATGGAGCCGGAGAGGTGAATGGTCGCGCACAGCGGAATCGCGAAGTCCACCACGCGAGCAGAGATGCCAGCTTTCTTTGCCGAACGCACGGTCACAGGGATGGTAGCAGCCGAAGACTGGGTGCCGATTGCGGTGAAGTACGCGGGCATCATGGTCTTGAGCATCTGGATGGGGCTACGGCGAGACACCGCGCCAGCCACCGAGTACTGCAGGGCCAGGGTGACCCAGTGCAGGATAATCACCATGACGAAGACCAGACCGAAAACGGAGAGGATCTTGGCAACCTGACCGGCGAGGGTCATGTTCGCGAACACACCCACAATGTGCACGGGCAGCAGGGGGATAATCACGTAGCTAAGCATCTTCTCAACGATGACCTGGAAGTCTTCGAAGAGGTTCAGCATCGCACGGGTCTTCAGCGCGGTAATGCCCAGACCCAGAATGAAGGAGAGAACCAGCGCGCTGAGCACACCCATAATCGGGGGCAACTGAATGGAAACGTAACCGGCGGAGAGTGCGTTCTCCGGGTTGTCGAAGGATGCCAGCTGCTGACCCTTCAGGATGATGGGGTAGAGCAGCAATGCGCAGGTCAGTGCCAGGAAGCCCGCAAGGATGCTGGAGAGGTATGCCAGACCCACGGTGATGCCGAGCATCTTGCCTGCACCCTGCGCGAGGGAACCAATACCGGGCACGATGAAGCCGATAATAATCAGCGGAATCGCGAAGCTCAGGAAGGCACTGAATACGGTGGAGAAGGAGACGAAGAGCTGCACAATGAAGTCGGTGGGGATGGCTGCGCCGGTTGCGTCATTGATGCCGCTAATCATTCCGGGGGTCAGCATGCCGATAAGCACACCCGATGCAATCGCGATGATAATCCACGCGAGGAGGGGAAGTTTTTTGAGTGCCTTCATAGTTTCCTAAATGAGGGTTCGTTGTGTGGTAAGCGCTGGAGGTGCCCTCACGGTCCGGTGAATCCTGTCGGTGAATTCTGCCAGTGAATTCTGGGTAGAGTTCTGCCTATGAATACACGGGGTGGGGGGGTCCTACGCTGGAGGCGATAATAAGGTTATATATTATCTGGAAACTGTATTATTATCCACCCCACATAGTGGCTTGGGACACATTTTTGGGAAGAAAATTCACCAAACGCACCCCACCGGCACTTATATATGAGGTAAAACTCTTTCCACACGCCCCCTAGTTCCGCTATATGGCACAGCACCGGCACCCAATACCGCGCCGGCACTCAATACGGCACGGGCGCCTCCCCGTAGGACTGACCAGCAACAGGGCAGGCCCTCAGTGCTGACCGGCAGCCACCGCAAAACCAGCCGTCACGAAGCTTCCCGTCACGAACCCAGCCACCGAGCAAACTCAGACTCGATACACTAGAAGAGTGACTACAGAGAACAAAACCCTCCTGCTCATTGACGGACACTCCCTCGCCCTACGCTCCTTCTTCGGCATCTACACCATGGCCGAAAAGACCGGACAGCACATCTTCGTGCGCAGCGACGGCCAGCACACCGAAGCCGTCCACGCCTTCCTCTCCACCCTGCTGAGCATCATCAAAGACAACCAGCCCAGCCACATCGCCGTAGCCTTCGACCTGCCCGGCGGCACCTTCCGCACTGCCGAATACGGCGAATACAAGGGCGGCCGCAACGCCATCCCCGAAGCCTTCAACGGCCAGATTGACCTCATCAAAAAGATGCTCGGCGCGCTCAACATCCCCGCGCTCACCTACGAAAACTACGAAGCTGACGACATCGTCGCAACCCTCACCCGCCGCGGCACCGAAGCCGGCTACAAGGTCCTCATCCTCTCGGGCGACCGCGATATCTTCCAGCTCGTCACCGACGACGTCACCCTGCTCTACCCGGTCACCACCGGCCCCTCCAAGGGTATTCAGCGCATGGACCCCGCCGCCGTCGAAAAGAAAACCAAGGTACCCCCGCACATGTACCCCGACCTTGCCGCCCTCACCGGCGAGCAGGCGGACAACCTGCCCGGCGTACCCGGCGTGGGCCCCGGCTTCGCCGCCAAGTGGCTTGGCGAATACGGCTCCCTCGACGCCGTCATCGAAAACAGCGACAAGATCGGCGGCAAGAAGGGCGAAGCACTACGCGAAAACATCGACAACGTGGTGCGCAACCGCCGCCTCAACCAGCTCGTCAATGACCTCGACCTGGACATCACCCTCGAAGACACCGCCTTCACCCCCGACCTGGATGCACTCAACGCCTTCTTCGATGAGGTAGAGTTCCGCACCATCCGCAAGCGTGCCGCCGACACCCTCGGCCCCATCGTACGCGCCGCTGGCTCCGCAGGCTCTGCAAGCTCCGCCGCAGAAGCAGGGGAGGAGGGCGCCACCAAGAAGGCACCCACCGGCCCCGTCTACGCACCCATTGCCACCAGCGCACCCACCAAAAACGCAGACGCAGCAGCATTCCGCGCCTTCTGCGCCGCCGCAGCCGAAGAAAACTACGGCAATGACGAACAGGGTGCGCCCATCGCCGTACCCGAACGCCTCGAAGGCGCCGTGACCCTCTACCCGGTCACCAACCTGCCCGTAGCACGCCCCGCCATCGGCGACGCACCCGCCGTCAAGGTCACCAAAACCAAGATCCGCGCCGCCGAAGAAAACCCCGAACTGCTCGGCGTGCTCCTCACCAGCAAAAGCACCAGCCTCTGGATCGACACCCGCACTATCGACCCGGAACTCGACGCCGCCCTCGCCGCCTGGCTCTCCGACGAAGCAGCCCGCAAAATCGTCATGGACCTCAAGGTTCAGCGCAAACTCCTGCGCGCCCACGGCTACGAACTCGCCGGCGCCGTCGAAGACCCCGCACTGTCCTCCTACATGTGCGGCTTCATCCCCACCGCAACCCGCAAGCTCTTCTCCGAACGCATGGAAGACCTCGCCGAACGCTACCTCTGGATCCCCAAGGACTCCTACGCGCAGCTCGTCTTCCAGCCCGAAGAAGAAGAGGCAGAACCCTCCCTCTTCAGCATGCCCGGCGAAGCCGAACCCGTTGAAAACCTGCGCTACTTCACCCAGATCAGCCGCATCATTCACGAACTCGCGCGCCTGCTGCACTTCGAAATGGAAGAGCACGGCCAGCTGAAGGTCTACGAAGAAATCGAACTGCCGCTGCTCTACGTCCTCGCAGACATGGAGCAGGCGGGCATCGCCGTCTCCGACGCACTCCTGGCCGAACTGCACGACACCTTCTCCGCACGCGCTAACCAAGCACAGGACGCCGCACGCACCATCATCGGCGACACCGTCGAAACCGACGACGGCGAAGAACCCCTCAACCTCGCCTCCGTCAAACAGCTGCAGACCGTGCTCTTCGACAAGCTCGCCCTGCCGCACACCCGCAAAATCAAATCCGGCTACTCCACCGACGCCGAATCCGTCACCGAACTGCTCTCCAAAATCTCCCCGGAGTCCGACGGTGCCGCATTCCTCGGTGCGCTCGCCGCCTACCGCGACAACATCAAACTCGTCCAGACCGTCGAAGGCCTGCAGAAAGCAGCCGCCGACGACGGACGCGTACACACCACCTTCCAGCAGGGTGCCGCCTCCACCGGTCGACTCTCCTCAACCGCGCCGAACCTGCAGAACATCCCGATCCGCACCGAAGAAGGCCGCCGCATCCGTGGCGCCTTCATCGTCGCGCCCGCACCCGTCGACGGCGTGGAGTACGAGGGTCTGCTCACCGCCGACTACTCGCAGATCGAAATGCGCATCATGGTGCACCTTGCCGCCGACGAGAAGCTCATCGCAGCCTACGAAGCGGGGGAAGACCTGCACCGTTACGTGGGTTCCGAAGTCTTCGGCGTCGCCCCCGAAGAAGTCACCCCCGAGCAGCGCTCCAAGGTCAAGGCAATGTCCTACGGCCTGGCATACGGCCTGTCCCGCTTCGGCCTCGCCAAGCAGCTGAACATCAGCTCCGACGAGGCGGGCGAACTGCGCACCAACTACTTCAAGCGCTTCGGACGAGTGGGACGATTCCTGCGCGGCGTGCTCAAGCAGGCACACCAGGACGGCTACACCGAAACCATTTTCGGCCGCCGCCGCGTGCTACCCGACCTGGACTCGCCCAACCGTGTACGCCGAGAAGCCGCCGAACGCGCCGCCCTCAACGCCCCGATTCAGGGCACCGCCGCGGACATCATCAAGATCGCCATGATCAACATTCACCGCCGCCTGCGCGAAGAGGGCCTCAAGACCCGCATGCTGCTGCAGGTACACGACGAAATCATCCTCGAAGTCGCCACCGGTGAGCGTGAAGCCGCCGAACGCGTGCTCGTCGAGGAGATGAGCGGTGCCGCCTCCCTGCGTGTTCCTCTGGATGTGCAGGTCGGCTGGGGTAAGTCCTGGCAGGAGGCGGGCCACTAGGCTCGTTTCTTCCGTTTGGCTCTGCTTGGAAAGGCGGTTATCGTCCTTGTTCCTACAGGGCGGGTGGGTACGCTATACCCTTCCTCCGCTCCTGCAGGGGAACCCACCCTCTCGGGCGCTCCGCTCTCTCCTTGCTTCGCTGCGGAGAGCACCCGAGAGGGTACCCTGATGTCGCTTCCGGAGGGTATAGCTACCCTGCGCTCCGGCTAGGCTTGGCGCGTTGGGCGGAGGGGCGGTGTCGTCCGTAGTGACATCAGGGTGCCCGAAGCGAAGCGAGGGCGGGTGCCCCTGTAGGAACGAGGACGAGCGCCGTCCCCTCCGCACCCCCTCCGCACCCCCTCCGCGAACCACAACTCCAAAACCGCAAATAAGTACGGGAATTCCGGGCGCGTAACCATTGACGACACGCCCGGGATTCCCGTACACTATTAATCGCGTGTACCAACGTACGGGTTTTCTATGCTCTTTTTCTCCTTAAGAAAACGGGGAGGAAACGGGCGCAGATCGCTCGTACACCCTGCCTAAAGCATTCGCTTCCGGTGGGCGGTACACATTGTAAGTATCCGTCAGCTCGACGTTTCCTCACCCCGTTCAAAGGCGTTAGCGGCCCTATGCCGTGCACGCTGGGGTGAAAAAGCGAGCCGGTTAGCGCCTCCGCCCGGGGGTGTTGAACGGCGAACCGGCAGCGTCGACCTATTAGAAATCCAATTGGAGCCCTCACTACATGAGCACCAACATCCCTCAGGTCGCAATCAACGACATCGGCGACGAGCAGGCATTCCTCGAGGC
>FLSH01003861.1_pt1 | contig 47595 bp, 44 predicted proteins | sample 1550441 | NCBI WGS metagenome assembly FLSH01 (sample SAMEA4031756, study PRJEB14383) | metagenome | biome: human; feature: oral; material: saliva | place: Philippines | collected 2014 | reverse complement strand
TCTTCCCATTCCGAACAGAGAAGTTAAGCCCAACCACGCCGATGGTACTGCGTAAAAGTGGGAGAGTAGGTAGCCGCCGTTTTCGAAGGGAGAACCCTTGAGCAGGTATGCTTGGGGGTTCTCTTTTTTTGTTAGAAGGAGTTTCTGAAGGAGTTTGTCTGAGGACTGAGAGAGGAGAGGGAAGTGAAGGGATCTTCGGGCGAAGAGCTTGGAGATCGCTATCTTTGTGGTAGGAGAGTTTTGGCACTGTGCGCGAGTAAAGTCAAGCTGCCCCTCTTCGTGAGCCTTGAGTTGTCTTTGTACAGCCCAAGGCTTTACATTTTAGGAATCATCCCTTCTGCGTTGGTGTCTCTATCCGCTTGGGGATATAATACATTCCTCGCTATGATACAGAAGGCTTCTTCTCATGAGTCCCGCAACCTTAGTCGCTCCGCAAGGAAGACCAATAGACAGCATAAGTAATCTTCGTTATTTACGAATTCTTTCTCTTTAGTTTGTCATAAGCACTTGACATATAGGAGGGCGTGCTACTCTTATGTGGGGAGGGAAAGGTGAAAAATCCCCATTGTTAGGGATTGTGAACAGTGTTCATCTGTTTTACCTTTGCCTTTGATTAAAGAAGAGGTTAGGGAAATCATTTTGGAGTAGTGATGAGAGAAGAGAAAGGCGAGAGGGAGGAATCCCTACAAGCGATGGAACCCAAGAAGAGGAGCGAAAAGCAACGAGCGGGAGATCGCATGCGAGAGAAAATCTTACAAGTCGCGCGTGCTGAGTTTCTAGAGTATGGATTTAGGGATGCTTCGCTGCGGCGAATCGCCGTGAAAACGAGCATTTCCGTGAGCAATATCTACAATCATTACAAAAGTAAAGACGACCTTTTTAGAGCAGTACTACAACCTCTATTAGAATCTTTTACTGAGATGCTTCGAGAGCATAATAGCGAGAAGAGTATGGAGCTGTATGTGGAGCAAACGGAGGAATTCCAACAGGCAATGATAAAGGAGTTTCTCGCCCTAATGCTTCGTTTCCGGACTGAGTTAAAACTGCTTCTCCTTGGTTCGGGAGGTTCGTCGTTAGAGGGGTTCAAAGAAGAGATTATCCAACAGCAATCAGAGGTTGGGGTAGAGTACATACACAAACTTAGGACAAAGTATCCTAAAGCGAATAGAGCGATTTCTCCCCTTTTCATCCGCATTTGCTCGCATTGGTGGCTCATTTTTATGTTGGAGTTGGTCGCCAACGAAAGTCTGACAAAAGAGGATATAGAGCAGGCTTTGAGTGAGTATGTGTGCTTTGGTACAGCCGGTTGGAAAAGCCTGATGAGGATATAAATAGAACGCAAATAAGATGATAAACGTAGAACGAATCAATCGATGGTTCTTCCGTGTGGGAGACCGAATTATCCGCCATCGCTGGTGGGTATTAGCCGCCTTTGTGCTGTTGCTGGCAGTGGGAGCCAATGGGATGCGAATGCTCAATATCAAAACTTCGTGGGAGGATTATTTCCTGGAAGATGACCCGATGCTCCTACAGACAAAGGAGTTTAAGGAGGTGTTTGGTAATGATAATTACGCTGCGGTACTCCTTGAGTGTGACAATATATTCACCAAAGAAAAGTTAGAACTTATCCGCCGGCTCTCTAATGAGATGATGGATAGTATGACTTATGCCGATAAGATCACCTCTCTTACAGACATTGAGTTTATGGAGGGGAACGAAGAGGGAATGACGATTGAGCAGATTGTACCCGAGGAGATCCCTAGTGATCCTGACGGGTTGGCGGAGATACGGCGTAGAGCATTCCTCAAACCCAACATTGCCAATCGTCTTGTGTCAAAGGATGGTCGCCTCTCGTGGATTTTGCTGAAACTGAGCCCATTCCCGGAGACAGGGGGAGCAGAGATGCTTACGGGCAAAGAGTTACATCACATCATAACCAAGCCTGAGTATGCTGCTCTTCATCCAAAGGGTACCGGGATGCCCTACCTTTCCGAACGAAAAGTGGAATGGGTGAATCACGAACTGCCCCTAGTGATGGGGATTGCGATCCTCTTTGCCATCTTTGTTTTGGCGTTGGCTACTCGTTCGCTTCGAGGGGTGGTTGTACCGGTAATAACAGCTTTCTCTGCCATTATTATGGCGTATGGTCTTACGGGTTACCTACGTTTGAGTATCGATAGTGGTATGATGCTTGTGCCGATGCTTTTGGCTTTTGCCGTCTCGGTGGCGTACAATATACATATACACTCTTACTTCCGAAGGCAGATGCGTATTCATGGCAAACGCAAGCAAGCGGCTATTGAGACCATAAGCGAGACCGGGTGGCCCACCCTCTTTAGTGCGCTTACCACCCTTGTAGCTCTCCTTTCATTTCTTGCCATCCCTATGGTGCCCATGCACTTTGTGGGTATTGCCACAGCGTCAAGTGTTTTCTTCGCCTTCTTTGTTACACTAATGGTGATGCCGACCCTCTTGAGTTTTGGTAAAGATAAACAACCCAAGGAGGGGGCTTGCAAAGAGGGGAAGCATTGGTTAGATCGTAAGCTAGAGCTGTTTGGCAGCAATGTATTGCGGCACGAGAGATTGGTTTGGATTGTCTTCTTTGTTTTTACCGCAGGTATGATATATGGTTTTACCAAAATAGAACCTGCCTTTGATGTGGAGCGCACTCAGGGACGACGCATCCAGTACGTTCGGGACATTCTCGAAGTGGCAGAGAGCGAGTTAGGGTCCATTTATTCATATGATATAATGATTGAGTTCCCGGAAGAGGGGCAAGCCAAGACACCACAGGCACTGCAAGCTCTCGACTCCCTTGCTCATCTTGCAGATAGTTATGTCCTTACCAAGCGTACTACTTCGATTCTCAATATTCTCAAAGACCTCAATCAGACACTTCATGCGGATAATCCCGCCTACTATCGCTTGCCTGACACGTCAGACGAGATTGCACAGCAGCTACTCCTCTATGAGAATGCGGGAGGGAGCGAAGCCGAGAGTTGGATAGACTATGAGTACCGATTCTTGCGCTTGCGAGTAGAGATGGCAAACTACAATTCTGCAGAGATTGAGCGTGAAATGGCGGAATTAGTCTCTGTGGCAGGCAACTTGCTGCCCAACGCCAAGGTAACTCCTGTGGGTACAATGCCGCAGTTCTCGGTGATGATGCAGTATGTAGTACGTGGGCAGATCGTCTCTTTCTTGCTCTCACTACTTATCATTGGCGTGCTGATGATGGTGGTGTTTGGTAGCGTGCGTGTCGGCCTTATTGGCTTGATCCCCAATATAATGCCAGCTATTGTGGTGGGGGGCTTGATGGGATTCCTCGATTATCCCCTTGATATGATGACGGCGACTATTATGCCGATGATATTAGGGCTTGCCGTAGACGATACCATCCATTTTATCAATCATGGGCATTTGGAGTTTGACCGCCAGCGCAATTACCGATCTTCGATACTCAAAACTTTTCACATTGTAGGTACTCCTATTGTTCTTACGAGCGTGATTATTTCTAGTAACTTTGCCGCCTATTGTATCTCCGAAGGTATGATGTTCGTCCATATGGGGATCTTGTCGGTTGCCGGGATGCTAACAGCTCTTCTTGCGGACTTATGTATTACGCCACTCCTTTTCCGCCGCTTCAAAATCTTTGGCAAAGAGGAGGAGAAAGAGGCTCAGTAATGGAGAAGAAACATATTCGATAGTAAAAATATTATACCGATATAGTATGAAAAGAATAGCAATACTAGGCATTGCCGCGATGCTTGCCGTAAGTAGTGCCTTGGCACAAACCGGGCGTGAGATAGCCCAAAAGGTGAAAGATAGACCCGATGGAGATACACGTCAGTCGGAGATGACCATGAAGCTGATCAATAAGCGTGGTAGTGTGAGAGAGCGCAAACTTATCTCCTACTCCATTGACGTAGGAAAGGGGAAGAAAGACCGTAAAACGATGATGTTCTTCCTTTACCCGGGAGATGTAAAAGGGACGGGGTTCCTTACTTGGGATTACAACGAAATAGGGAAAGACGACGACAAGTGGCTCTACCTCCCTGCCATGAAGAAAACCCGACGCATCAGTGGATCTTCTGCAAAAAAAGACTATTTCATGGGGAGCGACTTTACCTACGACGATATGGGGAGCCGCAATGTAGATGAGGATACGCACAAATATCTAGGCGAGGAAACGATTGATGGGCACAAGTGCTGGAAGCTGGAGTCTACCTCCAAAGATAGTCGGGATGTCTTTAGTAAGAAAGTCGCTTGGATTCGCCAAGATTGCTATATTCCAGTGGTAGTGGAGTACTATGATCGAACAGGGCGACTGCATCGTAAACTTGAGATCTCCGATATTCACAAAATAGATGGCTTTTGGACTCCCCAAAAAATGCAGATGACCAACGTACAGACAGAGCATAAAACCATCCTAGAGTTTAAGAATAGTAAGTTTAACACCCCCCTAGCCGAAGCCAAGTTTAGTGTTACTTCGCTAGAGAAAGGATCGCTATGATACAATTTACCAAAGTGCGCTGTCTCCTCCTCATGGGGGCAGCGTTGCTAACCTCCTTACCTCTCATGGGGCAAAATGAAGAGGGTACTTCTACCCCCTTTGACCTCAAAGGGTTTGTTGATACGTACCACGCTGCACGAAGTCACTCGCCTTTCCAATTTATGAGTTCGCGCACTCGTGTGCGAGGAGAGTTTGAGAAACACTTTGGGCAGTCGCTTGTGGGGGTCTCTATCAATGCCACTTATAACGCTGTTCGCCCTGCTGAGACGGGGATTCGTTTGCGAGAGGCTTTCTTCGAGCATCGAGGGGAGCACTGGGGGATACGCGCCGGACGACAGTTCGTTATTTGGGGTGCAGCAGATGGCGTGCGCATTACCGACCTCGTCTCTCCGTTGGATCTGACGGAGTTCTTAGCACAAGATTATGACGATGTGCGTATGCCGGTAAACGCCCTACGTCTATCGCTTTTCAATGAGACATTTAAGGCAGAGGGCATTTTCGTTCCTACTTTCGAGGGGTATAAACTCCCTACAGATCGCTCCAATCCGTGGAATATTTTTGCTCAAACTAAGGAGCATCCTAACCTTAATATTGTGTGGAACGACAAGGGGAGTACACCTGCACTTAAACTTGCCAATATGGAGTATGGTCTGCGCTTGAGCGCGACGTTGCCGGGGATAGACTTCTCGGTTGCAGCCCTACATACATGGAATAAAATGCCCGTTATCACGCGGCAATTCCTATCCCCTACGGAGGTGCAGGTGGTGCCGCGTTACTATCGTATGGGCTTTGTGGGAGGCGATGTGGCTATGCCTCTTGGGCAATTTGTCCTGCGTGGGGAAGCCGCATTCAATATCAATAAGCACTTTACATACAAAGGAGTCGGGGAGCAGCGAGGTTTCAATACCCTCAATTGGCTAACGGGGGTTGATTGGTATGGTCCTAACGATTGGATCGCCTCGGCGCAATTTTCTATGGAGAATATCTTTCGGTATAGCGACCTCATTGCTCAAAAACGCAATACCTCTCTTTTGACTTTTCGGCTCTCGAAAAAGCTATTAGGCGCTACACTTGAGCTTTCGGACTTTACCTATATCGACCTGACGGGCAAGGGGTGGTTTAGTCGCTTTATGGCGGATTATGCCCTTAGCGACCAAGTCCGTCTTATCGTTGGTTACGATTGGTTGGGAGCATCGGACGAGCATAGCAGTCTCTTTGCTAACTACAAGGATAATTCGGAGTTTTGGTTCAAGGCTCGTTATAGTTTTTGAGTTTTCTCCCTCCTTTCTCGTTGGGGAATATCTATCTTTTGCGGCAAGCTGCCTCTCTCTCTAGAGGGGCAGCTTGTTTGTTTTTATCCTCCTAAGGTGCAAGTGAGAGGCGCATAAATGTCAAATGTTAGTGGAAGAAAATGTCAAATGTTGATTTCGCTGTTTTGTTTCTATCTTGCTTATTTTCAGAGGTATTTGTTTGTGTGATGTCAAGTGAGTATCTTTGCGTAAGGCAAATGTTCTACAAGTGTAAGGTAAATGTTCTACAAGTGTAAGGCAAATCTTCTATAAGTGTAAGTCAAATGATAAGTACAATGAAAACAGAACCTATCAAACTCTTCAATCCTGCTTTTGGCAGTAAGTTGGTAACCTATATCTTAGATCTAGAGCACTTACGCAAGTTGCGCATTGCATCTACAACGCACCCCAAGGTCTTTCTCCAGCTCAAACGATTATTCCACATATTAGAAAGTGTGGGTTCTGCACGTATTGAGGGGAATAATACTACATTGGCAGAGTATCTAGAGATGCAGGATGAGGATAAAAGTTCGTCTCCGATAAATGAGGATTATAAAGAAATACAGAATATCGAAGAAGCTCTTCGGTATATAGAAGATTGTGGTACAGATCGCCCCATTGATGAAATGTTTTTGCGAGAATTGCATACCATTGTAGTGAAAGATCTTTTCACTGGCCCCGGAGGGGGAGGAGATCGTAATGCAGGTAGTTATCGAAAAGGAGCCGTAACTATAACTGGATCATCACATATACCGCCTGATGCTCTTCTCGTACCCGACCTTATGCAGGAACTTCTTGAATTTATCAGTCGCTCTGATGAATCCCAGTTTGATCTGATTAAGATGGCTCAAGCGCATCATCGGTTTGTGTGGATACATCCCTTTGGCAATGGCAACGGACGAACGGTACGATTATTTACTTATGCTATGCTTATACGAGCAGGTTTTAGGGTAGATGTGGCAGGGCGCATCGTAAATCCTACAGCGATATTTTGTTCTAATCGAGATGGATACTACCATTTTTTGGGAGAGGCAGATACTGGGACTGATGAAGGGATGGAGCAGTGGTGTACTTATGTGTTATCAGGATTGTTGGAGGAAATAAAGAAAGTAAATCAATTAACGGACTACGAATTCCTACATAAATCGATACTATTGCCTGCTATTGATGACGCATGGAGCAATGGGCGTCTTTCGCAAGAAAACGCCCGTGCGCTAGCTCTTGTTGCAGAGAAGCAGGTCGTTATGAGTGGGGATTTGAGGTCCATCTATTCTAACCTTTCCGAAGGCTCTCTCTCTCGCAAAGTTCGCGCCCTAGTTGAGCTTGGGTTGCTGACTCCCGAAAAAGAGAATGGACGCAAGTATGTCCTTTCGTTTGCGAACCGATATATGATGCCTTCTATCACTAAAATGCTTTCGGCGGAAGGCTTTCTGCCCGAATCACTATAATTCTTTCAGTTTGGGATGAAGGTACGGATGGCTTCCCCCTTTCCCTTTGACCTGTCTTTGTTCATGTTTTTACTATTTCTACGAGAGCATTCTTTAGGCTATTGTGCGAAGATTTGGTATCTTTACACTCCGAACAGCGAAGACCTGTCCCATAAGAAAGAGCGATTGAGAGAATAGAATGAACGAACAGATTGCCCCAATTGGTATTTTTGATTCCGGTTATGGTGGGCTTACCATTTTGCGAGAGATTCGTAAATTAATGCCTCAGTACGATTATCTATATCTGGGAGATAATGCTCGCTCTCCGTATGGTAGTCGCTCTTTTGAAATCGTCTATAAGTTTACATTGCAGGCTGTAGAGCGTCTGTTTGAGATGGGCTGCCCTTTGGTCATTTTGGCGTGTAATACGGCGTCTGCCAAGGCGTTGCGTACCATTCAGCAGCAAGATTTACCTCAGATGAGCGACCCCTCTCGTCGGGTCTTGGGGATTATTCGCCCCACGGTAGAGGCTGTCGATACGATCACTTCGAGTAAGCATGTGGGTATCTTGGCAACGGAAGGGACCGTCAGTAGTCATAGCTATCAGATGGAGATTGCGAAGCTTTTCCCTCACATTATCGTGAGCGAGGAGGCTTGCCCCATGTGGGTTCCTTTGGTGGAAAACGGCGAAGCCGATAGCCCGGGCGCCGATTATTACGTACGTAAGCACCTCGACGCGCTACTCAGCAAGGATAAGGCAATCGACACAATTGTCTTGGCATGTACCCACTATCCCCTGCTGCGTCAGAAAATTAAAAGACTTATTACCCCTAGCATTACGGTAGTATCCCAAGGGGAGTACGTGGCATCTTCGCTACAAGATTACCTTGGACGACACACAGAGATGGATACTCGTCTCTCCAAATCCGGCTCCATCCGTTATCTGACGACGGAGCAAGCCGACAAGTTTGCGGAGAAGGCCTCCGTATTCCTCGAAGAAAAAGTACAAGCCGAGCAGGCTACAATCGATTAGCCTCCGGAGTATAAACTGAAAAAGAAACATACTAGATAGATTCTTTCCTATGAAAAGAAAAATCGTTTTTACCATTATCTCTTTTGTTGCGGTTGCCGCACTCTCTCTTTCGTGCTGCGCTAAGAAAGCGAGCAAAGCGACCCTTGATGGACTGTGGTTTGTGCAGATCCTTAATGATAATCCCATAGAACACTCCGAAGGGAAAAAGGAGATGACTCTTGTGTTTGATACCAAATCAATGCGCTTTGGAGGCATGGGGATTTGCAATAGCTATGGAGGAGACTTCCAGATGACGCCCGAAGGTGCTTTCACGGTCTCCAATATTATATCTACTCGCGTTGGCTGTGAGGGGATGGGTTTAGAGACGAGTCTCTTTAGAACGTTGGAGAAATCTGCCAAGATAAAAGTCAAAGGCGATAAGGCAGAGTTGTACGATGCCGCAGGAAAGTTGATTGTGGTATTGCAACGCCAAGCCAAGAAGTAGGTTTTAGTAAGGGTAGATAAAAGTACAAAGGCAATGAATATCCGTTTTTCCGTACATCCTTTTTGGGTTGCGATGGCTCTGCTTATGCTCTCTTCTGTGGGGGCACAGGCTCAGCAGGGTAAGCGTCTTTTCTCTCTTAAGGAGATTACAAATTGGCATTTTTCTCCCAGAGGAGCTGGTGGCTCGTTTCGCTCGATGGTGGATGGACGCTACTATACGACACTCAATGATACTCGCACCGCCATTGTGCAGTATGAGTTTGCTACGGGGCGTGAGGTCGCCACTCTTTTCGATCTTTCGCAGCTAGCGTCGCGTATCATTAGCAAGAATGGAGACTTTAAGACGCCCGAGAAAATTGATGATTATCAGATATCTCCTTGCGGTCATCATATCTTGATTATGACGGATAGGGAGCGGATTTATCGCCGTTCGTCCCGCTCTACTACGTACCACTACGATGTGCGTCGCAAGCAATTTGAGCCTCTTAGTTCCGGCAAGCTGATGATCCCCACCTTCAGTCCCGATGGGCGTATGGTGGCTTTTGTACGAGATAATAACATCTTCATTCGTAAGTTCGACTACAACAGCGAGGTACAGGTAACGACCGATGGCAAGCGCAATGAAGTAATCAACGGAGCTACCGATTGGGTCTATGAAGAGGAACTCTATTGCACCAAATTGCTCTCGTGGAGCCAAGATGGCGGATATTTGGCATTCGTTCGCTTCGATGAGTCGGAGGTGCCGGCTTACAGCATGCCTATCTATGGAAATGGTCTTTATCCGGGAGAGTACACCTACAAATACCCCAAGGCCGGAGAGAAAAATTCGTCCATATCGCTGCATGTCTACAATGTGAATCAGAAGGTAGTGCGCCCCGTGTCTCTCCCTATTGACAAGGAGAGCTACATCCCTCGTATCGAGTTCACTCCCATAAATAATGCCTTGGCTGTGTGCACACTCAATCGCCATCAAAATGACTTCCGACTTTTCTTGGTAGACCCTGCAACGCTTATTGCCAAGCAGACCTTGCGAGACACCGATGAGGCATACGTGAAAATCGAGTGGGTCAATAGCCTTGCGATTGACGCCAAGGGCTTTACGATGGTGAGCGAGGCGGATGGTTATGCGCACCTCTATCGCTATAGCACCACAGGCGAGCGGGTTCGCCAATTGACAAAGGGCAAATGGGATATTATCACCCTTTATGGTGTGGATAAGGAGGGAAATGCCTACTATCAAGCAGCCGATGAGACCCCTATTCGTCGCCGTATCCTAAAGGTTTCGCCTGCGGGTGAGACCAAGGTCCTTGCGGGCGAAGCCGGTATTAACCAAGCTACTTTTAGTCACGACTTCTCCTACTTCCTCAATGTGTATAGCAGTAGCTCTGTAGCTCCTCAGTACACGATTCGTTCTAGCAAAGACGGCAAGATACAGCGCACGCTCGAGGATAACAAAGAGCTGACTGACCGACTTGCGAAATATAAATACCTACCCAAGGAATTTATCCAACTTGAGATTGGGAAGGGGATTACTCTAAATGGCTGGATGCAGAAGCCTGTGAATTTCGATCCCAATAAGAAGTATCCTCTCCTCATGGTGCAGTATAGCGGACCCGACTCGCAAGAAGTGCTTGATAAGTTTGAGATAGATTGGGAGTTTGCCCTTGCACAAGAGGGCTACATTGTAGCCTGTGTAGATGGTAGAGGTACCGGGGCTAGAGGGCGAGAATGGCGCAAGTGCACCTATCTGAATTTGGGTATTCTAGAGAGTGACGACCAGATAGCGGCTGCCAAGGCTTTCGGCAAATATAGTTACATCGATGCCTCACGTATCGGTATTTGGGGCTGGAGTTTTGGTGGCTATATGACCCTCCTTTCTCTTTGCCGTGGTGAGGGCACCTTTAAGGCCGGGGTGGCTATTGCCCCTGTAACGGACTGGCGTTTCTACGACTCTATATATACAGAGCGTTACCTGCGTACCCCACAAGAGAATCCCGAAGGCTATCGCAAGGGAGCTCCTCTCGCATTGGCGGATCGCTTAAAGGGCAATCTGCTCATCATCCATGGTAGTGCAGACGATAATGTTCACCTCCAAAATACGATGGATTTTACCGAAAAATTGGTGCAGAGCGACGTGCCTTTTGAGATGGCAGTGTATACCGATCGAGATCATGGCATCTATGGCGGTAATACTCGCTACCACCTTTTCTCTCGGATTGTTAGCTACCTCAAGAAAAACTTATAAGGAAGAGGCTCAATCCGAAAGGCTCAACTTGTACCCGAACTATGTCTAGCAACTTTGTCAAGAAGCCTGAGTGGCTCCGCATCAAACTGGGAGGCTCCATCACGTATGGAGAGACGCGTAAGGTGATCGAAGGGCATTGCCTGCACACCATTTGCAGTAGCGGTCGGTGTCCCAATCAAGGGGAGTGCTGGAGCCGAGGTACGGCAACCTTTATGATTGGCGGGAACATTTGTACGCGTAGTTGTCGCTTTTGCAATACTCTCTCGGGGCATCCACACCCTCTCGACCCTAACGAACCTCGTGCTGTGGCAGAGAGCGTGCGTGCCATGGGCTTGAAGCACGCCGTAATTACAAGTGTGGATCGCGATGATCTGCCCGATGGCGGAGCGCATCATTGGCAAGAGACGATACTTGCAATACGAGAGCTCAATCCGAATGTAACTTGTGAGGTACTTATCCCCGATTTTCGAGGGGATTTATCCATGGTAGATCTTGTGATTGCTGCTCGCCCCAACATTATTTCCCATAATTTGGAGACGGTAAAACGTTTGACTCCTCTCGTGCGCAGTGTGGCTACCTACGAGCGCAGTTTGTCAGTTCTGAAGCATATTGCTGAGCAGGGCATCCCTGCAAACCGGAATTATGCTAGGGCTAGGGGAGACTGAAGAAGAGATCCTAGAGACGATGGACGATGCCCTTAGCGTAGGTGTTAGCATCCTCACCATAGGACAGTATTTACGCCCGAGTCGCAAAAATATTCCTGTGGAGGCCTATATTGAGCCGGCGCAGTTTGACCACCTCCGAGAGGTTGGTCTCCGAAAGGGATTTACCCATGTGGTTAGTGGCCCTTTAGTGCGCTCTTCGTACCACGCTGAGGAGCAAGTCAATCGTACTTCGCCCACGGATACCCTGCACGAACACTGAAACTTTCCCACCCTTAGGCAGATAAGAGAATTATGGCATCCCTACCTCACGAGCGGCATCTGCTCATAGACAAAGGCAACAGCTACGCAAAAGTGGCTGTGGTAGACGATGGTGTTTTTTCTCCTGAGGTGGCATTTGTGGAGCAACTTACCCCCGAGACCTTAGCTCCTTTGTGCCGAGTTGCCCCCGGAGGGCGACTCTTTACCGTCTATTCATCCGTGGGGGAACCTCAACTATTTGCTCCTGCCTATCTGCAAGAGCAGTCATACTATTTCTTGCAAATCGACGCCGAGACCGAGTCTCCTCTCCGTGCTCTCCATTACGAAAGAGCGCAGCTTGGAGCCGATCGTCTTGCTCTCGCCGTTGGAGCCTTGGCTTTTACCGAGAAGGATACAGACGTGCTTGTTATAGATATTGGCACAGCTATTACCTACGAATGGGTCTCTAGCAAGGGAGAGTACCTCGGAGGCAATATCTCTCCTGGGCCTCGCACTCGAAGCCGTGCGCTACATATGGCAACGGCTCTCCTACCCGAGGTGGAGCTTACGTCCGATGCTCCCGAGATGGGAAGCAATACACATGATGCTATTTTGGGAGGAATCGCTTGGGGGATTGTCTACGAAATTGAGGGATATATTCGCCATCTTCAGTCCAAAAAAACTCGTCTAAAGGTAATTTTGACGGGTGGATACGCTACATATTTTGCCGATAAAGTAAAAAATGTGACCTTTGTAGTGCCCGACCTTGTTTTGAGGGGGCTTGATAGATTATTAGAGTACAATGCACAGAACCATAAGTAACACCTTCCGTTGGATGTCAGCCCTCTTAGTGCTGGCTCTCACTTTCGCCCTCCCTCATGGGTTGGGGGCACAGAGCAATAGTACGGAGTCTCCCTATTCTCGCTTTGGCATCGGAGAGTTGTCTCAGAAGACAGCCGGAGTATCACGAGGTATGGGTAATGTCGGTATTGCCTTACGCTCCGATCGCTTTGTCAATCCTAAGAATCCGGCCTCCTATGCCGCGGTGGATAGTCAGACTTTTATCTTCGACTTTAGTGCCAGTGCCGGTACTTCGTGGTTCGTTGAGGGGAATAACAAAGATGCTCGCCTCTTGGGCAACTTTGAGTATGCAACCTTGCTTTTCCCCGTCGCTCCCTGGATGTCTGTAAGTGCAGGGATTATGCCCTTTTCTACCGTTGGGTATCGCTTTGGGGCTTCCCAATCAATCGATGGGGCAACCAATAGGCAGTACACAACGCTCTATCAGGGGAACGGTAATATTTCGGAGACCTATTTGGGGATCGCTTTCGACCCTACTAAGAACTTCTCTTTTGGTCTAAACGGTTCGTATCTTTTTGGTTCGCTTACGAATCGACGTACCGTAGATTTTAATTCTTCCACAGCCTACAATCCTACAAATATCGAGATACTTTCGTTGCACGGCTTTAAGCTAGATGCCGGAGTACAGTACGGGTTTGCCATCTCTAAAGAGCACTCGCTAACGCTTGGTTTTACCTATTCGCCTTCGTTGCCCCTTGCTAGTAGTTTTGTACATCGCAAGCTACTTTCTTCCGGTACCTCATCTACACCTTATGAGTCGGATACTACCACAGCTAAGAACGCTTACCATACGCCCAATGCTTTTGGGCTAGGGCTCGCTTACCAGTGGAGCAGTAAACTATTGCTTGCTGCCGATGTCCAATACAATATGTGGCAAAAAGCCCTCACGGGGCACCCGAATTATCGGGCTCGTGACCAGTGGCAAATAGGATTGGGCGCAACCTATACCCCCAGTGAGATAGCACGTTCTATTTGGCAGAGAATGGAGTATCGATTCGGTCTCTCTGCCGAGAATAGCTACATCACCTTGCCGAGTGATCAAGTCTACAAAGGCTATATGAAGGGGGGGATTTCATTTGGTTTGGGGATCCCGATGGTGGACAGACGCTCTTGGATAGATCTGACCTTCGATTATAATCACCTCTTCCCCCAACAAACAAGTTGGGTACACGAAAACTATTTCCGTATTACCTTGGGATTGCGTTTCAATGAAGGTTGGTTCCGCAAAATACGTCTCGACTAAAAACGCTATAGCGATATCTACCAATCCATTTACAAGACGAAATAAATAGTAAACAAGCAACACTATGAAAGGACTAAAGTGTATTATCTTTTCGGCTACGCTACTTGCCTCTTCGCTTGTAGCTTTGGCACAAACCGGGATAGCCTCCGGTACTCCATATGGCTCGGGGCAAGACAGTATCCGCTGCCGCGAAAATATCAGCCTTTTCTCTACTTACGTAAAGAGTGAGAGCTATACGGATGCGTATGAATTTTGGAAGAAAGCCTATGCAGAGTGCCCCGGCTCTTCAAAGAATATATACATCTCCGGAGTAAAGATTCTCAATTGGCAAATACAACAAGAGACAGACCCTGCAAAGCGCGCTGCAAAGCTCGAAGAGTTGATGAAACTCTACGACGATAGAGCAAAGTACTTTGGTGACGATCCTCGTTATGGCTTGGATTGGATCACCGCTAGCAAGGTTACGGATTACCTCCAGATTGTTCCCAAAGAAAAAGTGGACTACGACAAAATCTATGGCTGGACAAAGCCCGTTATAGAGAAGATTGGAGGGGATACGGATGCCAAGGTGGTGTACTTCAATGTTTACTCTTCGCTCAACAAGGCTATTGGCAACGAGGCTTGGCACCAGCAGTATATCAACGACTACATGAGTGGTAATGATATCATGGAAAAAGCCGTGGAAGCTGCTGAGGCAACGGGTGATACGGTACGCATCGAATATGTACGAAGCCTCAAAGGTCAGCTTGATATGCTCTTTGTACAGAGTGGGCTTGCCAAGTGCGATATGCTGGTAAAGATCTATGGTAAAGACCTAGAAGCCAACAAAGAAAACATCGCTTTCTTGCAAGCAATGCTTGATATGTTCCGCAATGCCGATTGCGAAAAAGATCCTCTCTACTTCAAGGCTAGTAAGTATCTCTTTGCCATCAAACCAACAGCTGCCTCTGCGCTTGGGTTGGCTAAGGAGGCTATGAGTGCGAATAAGAACGCCGAAGCTACCGAATATCTCAACAAAGCTATTTCGCTTACAAGTGATAAGAACATCAAGGCGAGCTGCTACTACACGCTGGCTGTGATGAGTATGAATGCGCGTCAGTACTCGCAGAGCCGTGCTTATTGCCAGAAGGCAATGGCCGAGAACCCCTCAATGGGTAGTCCTCTTATCCTCATCGCCAAGATGTATGCGGCAACGGCGAGCAGCATCTTCCCCGGAGATGCCCTCAAGCAACGCTGCGTATTCTATCTCGTATTGGATAAGCTAGAGCGTGCTCGCTCCATAGACTCACGTGTAGCCGGCGAAGCTTCTTCGCTTATCGCTCAGTATCGCCGTCACCTCCCAAGCTCGTCGGATATCTTCATGCACCCCGAGCTAGACAAGGGTAAGAGCTTCTACGTAGGGGGTTGGATTGGCGAGACCACAACCATCCGCTAACCATTATCATTCATGCCCTAGGGGGGAGGCGTTTCTTCCCCCCAGGCATGAATCATTCTTTTTTTGACGTCGTTTCCCTTAGAGTCGTGCCAACTGCCCCTCATCTACAGGTCAAGTGTTCTCATCTTAGGGTGCTGAGCGTCTTGGCTTTTTTGTTTTTTCCGCTCCTCTATGGCTGTGGAGGCGATGGCACTACGCAGGTAGTAAAGCACGAGTTTAGCCTCGACTCTATCTACAGTATGTACACCGATAGTGTAGATGTACTCATCTCAGACTCAGGGAAAACTCAGTACCGCATGGTGGCCCTGGAGTGGTATATTTATGAAAAGCGAGAGAGACCCTGTTGGGTTTTTCCGAAGGGTTTTTATGCCGAGAAGTTCGACGATAAGAAGAATAAACTCGCACAAGTAAAGTGCGATACAGCCTACTATTACATGAACGAAGAGTTGTGGGATTTTATCGGGCACGTCTTGGTGGTTAATCTCTCGGGGGAGCGTTTTACCACTCGTCACCTCTATTGGGATAAGAATCAGGGAAAAGTCTTTTCGCAAGACACCGTGAGGATCGAGGGGCTAGGGCGTTCGCTGATGGGGAGCCACTTTGAGGCGTCTCAAAATTTTCAGCAGTACACGTTCTACAACAACGTCGGTCAGATGGATGTAAAAGAAGAAAATTCGGAAGAATGATGCTCCTCTCTACCTCTTTACCCCCTTTCTCGTTGCTTTCTGTGTTGGGGGTGATTGCCCTGCTTATCCTCTCTGCCTTTTTCTCGGGGATGGAGATTGCCTACCTCACGAGTGACCGCCTTAGGGTAGAGGTCGACCTCTCAAAGGGAGGGGTGGTCTCGAAGGCGCTCAAGATGCTCTTCCGCAATCCCGACCGCTATGTTACGACCGTACTCGTGGGCAATAACATTGTGCTCGTGATGTATGGTCTACTGATGTCGCTTATTTTAGACCCCTATTTGGAGCAATTCATCCACTCCGGGTGGCTTCTTGTCTTGGTCGATTCTCTCATATCTACTCTCGTTATCATTGTGTTTGGGGAGTATCTCCCTAAGTCTCAATTTAAGAGGAATCCCAATAGTGCGATGCGGCATTTTTCGTTGCTTTCTGCCTTTTTTTATTTCCTTCTTCTGCCTATTACCCTCTTCTGCTCGGTATTGTCGAGAGGCTTTCTCCGGCTTATGGGAGTGCGAGGGAACCAAGCTGTGGTACATCGCCACCTAACGACAATTGACCTGGATCACTACCTGAGTGATACTCTCCTGCACGACGACGATCAGGGGACGCTCAATACGGAGGTCAAGATTATTCAGAATGCAATTGGCTTCTCCGACGTGCGAGCACGAGACTGTATGGTGCCGCGTAGTGAGGTGGTGGCCTGCGATCTTGCTACTCCTCTAGAGACTTTAAGGGGGCTCTTTGTCTCCACGGGGCTATCCAAAATAATCGTCTACGACGGAAGCATAGACAATGTGGTTGGCTATATTCACTCCTCAGAGATGTTTCGCGGGGATGATTGGCAGCAGCGCATGAAGCAGGCTCTTTTTGTGCCGGAGAGCGTCTTTGGGCATAAGTTGATGAAGCAATTGATGCAGCGGAAGCAGTCCGTAGCCATTGTGGTAGATGAGCTGGGCGGAATGGCGGGTATCGTAACGATGGAAGACCTCGTGGAGGAGATCTTTGGGGATATAGAGGACGAGCACGACAAGAAACAGCTAGTTATTCGCCAAATAGATGATAGTAACTATATCTTTTCGGCGCGCTGCGAAATTGACCTTATCAACGAGGAGTACCACCTCAATCTGCCCGAGAGCGACGAATATAACACCCTGGCAGGGCTTATCCTTGCCCATCATGGAGACATCCCCAAGACTCGTGAGATTGTAGAGATCGGCAAGCTACGCTTTACCATATTGCGCTCTAGTTCTACACGCATTGAACTGGTCAAACTGACACTCCTCGACTAGTAGCCTGCCTCTCTCTCCCTCCTCTAAGGGAACATTGAGGGGCGAGTCTTTCTGATTCTTTGGGCTAATTCTTTAGGATTGTTGCCTGAGAAGCAGTGGCATTGAGACCCCCTGTTGAGAATGGGCTTCGAGAGTTCGGAGAAATAAAAAGAAGGGCTGACTCCCATCGTTGGAGCCAGCCTTTTTTATTACCCCATCCGGAGTTTATCGAGCACTCATGGGTACTCCTCGGAGTACTGGGTGATAAGAGAAAGAAATGTCGCTGAAAACGTCTCTGTGTTTTGCGTGATTTCTCGAGGATTCTTGCCCTGTTTTTTCTGAGTTTTTGCCCTATTCCGAAACGAATTTCACGCTCTTTTTCTCAGAGAAACTTCTGAGAAAAAGGAGGGTAACGTGCTCAACGGCTAATTTTGTCGATGCGATTGTAGAATACTACGCCGTCTTCTCCTTCGGTTGCCTTTATCTCCACATCCATAGAGCCAATGGGATTGTCCTTGTATTTAGGGTAGAAGAAGGCCCTGCAGCATTCGTAGATGTCGTCGTAATCCTCTAGGGTATTGGTTGCTATCTCGACGTCAAGTTTGTAGCGAGAGATAACCTCGGGCGGATAGATGGATAAGGGACCGTTTTTCTCCAGTTGCGCTACAAAGTTGGAGGTGCCATAAGCCTTTGCGATCTTCTGTAAAGAAGCCTTATCTACAGACTTCTGTAGGTTTTCATGCGTGTACATGATGTAAAAATCCACGATAAAGTCTGAGTCGTCCAGTGACAAAGGTCGCCGGTATTTCTTAAACAGCCCATCTTTCGAGAATGCGAGAATGAAGTAATTCTCCCCATCTGTTTCCCGGGAGAAAGGCTCCAGATAGATATATACGGTTGTATTGGTGATCCCCTTGATGTATACGCTGGTCAATTGAAAGTGATTGTCAAGGGATGGGTCTAAGATGCTCGGGGTGATCACCTCTTTATTGAACAGCGTCTTTCCGCTTTTCGAGATGGTGACCAAGAGTTTGCTATCAACCCGATTGTGCTTGGTCTTGATGTCTGCCTTTTGCACCATGACGTGCCAATCGCTATACGTACTATCAACCACCGTCTTCAGTCTCTTGTGGTTTGCCTCCGATCTCTGCATTGCAGAGCGGGCTACCTCTGCCTCCTCACTTTTCTTGTCCTCTTTCTTATAACTGAGAAGAAGTGCTGTACTCAAAATGGAGAGTGAGGAGAGCATGAACGCTCGCGTCTTAGGGTAGTATTTTATAATCCTATATGCAGACTTGAATTTTCTATAGCATGAGTTTTCTCTATCGTGAGGATACGCGCAAATGTACTGAATTTGTTTTTGATAGATAGGGGGGAGTATTCCTGTGTATTTGAGAGAGACGTAGACGTAGTATTGGGGTCTGCAAAATGGGATCTTAGCATTACTTTTGTCACACCGTTGCACTTGATACTGGAATCTGCATACTGGAATTTGTTGGAATCGAAACAATGTAGTACCTTTGCGACTGGTGTGCGGATAGCTATGCGCCTAGCTCTCCCATCTTGCTTAGATAGCCCTTTGCTTTTTTCATGGGAGTGAGGGGATGAGATAGGCAGACGATGGGCAGGTGAAGCCCCGCAAAAATAGAATAAGTAATAGATAATAAGAGCAATGAAAAAAGGTCTTCACCCCGAAAACTACCGTCCCGTAGTATTCAAAGACATGTCTAACGAAGAGGTGTTTATCACCAAGTCTACCATCCAAGCTAAGGAAACGATTGAAATTGACGGCGTAGAGTATCCCCTCGTAAAAGTCGAAATTTCAAACACTTCGCATCCTTTCTTCACCGGTAAGGCTAAGCTTGTCGATACAGCTGGTCGCGTAGATAAGTTCATGAACCGCTACGGCAATCGTAAGAAGAAATAATACCTTTTGAGGGAGATGGCTTCGATCTCTCCCCTCAAATAAAAAGATTTATATACTCCTCCTTTCAGTCCTTTTCTTCCATTTGTGGAGGGAGTGGCTGATGTGAGGAGTCTCTTTGTAGAGAAGAATTGGAGGGTGTGGAAAAACAATCTCTAGTTCTTTTTGTCGTCGCTTTGCAGAGTAGTGGGTATACGAAAAGTGTCAATTCGGTCGTTATAAGGATTGGGGCGGATCTCCTCTTAGACAGAGAGGGAAGGCTCCGATAGATGTAATGATAAAAGGTCTAAGCAACAATTGTCGCACAAAATCGTCTCTATGTTGGAGGTTGTCTCGTTTAGAACGAGAAGATGCCCTCCAAAGTTGATAGAGAACTTGTAGATAATATATTTGGATCTATGAAACGAATTCAGAAAATCATTCTAGGGGCTATGGGCGTTGCTCTTCTGAGTGCGTCTGTATCCGCCGGTGTTTACTCTCTAATGGAACGTCGCTCGGCGCGTCGAATGGCTTCGACGGAGATCGATGGAGGTGCTTTCCAGAATGCCGCTATGGGCTTCGATATGACCCGTAGTGTGGGTAATGCACCCGATCTTGTACCGGCAGCAGAGGCTTCGGTACATTCTGTAGTACATATCAAAGTAGAGGGTGAGCAGCAGATCGATCAGAGCTATATGGATCCTTTCGAATTTTTCTTCGGAGGGGGAAGTGGAAGTTTCGATCGCCCCAGTTCGCGTCCCGTTGTAGGCTACGGTTCCGGAGTAATTATCAGTACCGATGGCTACATCATTACCAATAATCACGTTATTGATAATGCGAATAAGATCTCCGTTACCCTCAACGATAATCGTACCCTCAGTGCCAAACTTATAGGTAGTGACCCGGCTGGCGATATCGCCCTTATCAAGGTGGATGCAGAAGATCTCCCTACCATTCCTTTTGGTAATAGCGATGCGCTCAAAGTTGGAGAGTGGGTTTTGGCCGTAGGCAACCCCTTTAATTTGACCAGTACCGTTACAGCCGGGATTGTAAGTGCTAAGGCTCGCTCCACAGCTTCGGAGGGTGGAAGCAAGATCGGTGGATTTATTCAGACCGATGCAGCCGTAAATCCCGGTAATAGTGGAGGTGCTCTCGTAAACGCAGCCGGCGAATTGGTGGGTATCAATACAATGATTTATTCTCAAACGGGCAACTACGCAGGTTACTCGTTTGCCGTCCCCATCAATAGTGCTGCCAAGGTAGTGGCCGACATCAAAAAGTTTGGTTCTGTACAGCGTGCGGTTCTTGGGATCGGAGGCACTGACGTTACGAGTGAAATCAAAGAAAAGCTAGGGCTCAAGGTAAACGAAGGTGTAGTTGTAACCACCTTTGCTGAGCGCAGTGGAGCTTTCTCTGCAGGGATGGAAGAGCATGACGTGATTACTGCTGTAGATGGTAAGCCCGTTAAGAATATGGCACAGCTCCAAGATCTCATCAGCATTCGTCGCCCCGGTGATAAGGTAGAGGTGACCGTTAATCGCAAGGGTAGCACCAAAATGCTAAAGGTCACACTCAAAAACGAAGAGGGTGGGGAGCAGATCATCCATAATGATCCCAAGGTGATGCTGGGTGCTCAGCTAAAGGCTTTAACCAATGAACAAAAGCGTGCGTATGGCGTTTCTTATGGTGTAGCCGTGGCCAAAGTGAGTAATGGTAAATTCAAAGAAGCAGGCATTAAGGAAGGGTTTATCATCCTTTCTGTCAATAATAAACCGGTACGCTCCGTAGAAGAGGCTCGTAGAGCCATCACTCAGGTGCAGCAATCTCGCAGAGGAGATGGTAGCCTACTCCTAAAGGGATTCTACCCCAATGGGCGTACAAAGTATTATGTTATAGACCTATTGTAAAAGGGCTGTGGCTCTTGCCCCGTAAGGGGCGGATAGGTACCGCAACAGCAAGGTAGGGTATCGCCAAAGCTGTCTAGAGAACAGCTTCCCGAAGCCTCCCTTGTAGAGAACAACTAAGAGCAAGACTGGTGGTAGAAGCTCTCCAAAGAAGCCGCAAGGCTCTGTATTGGATAGTAGCTACCACAAGACTTGTCTTCTTTCGCTAACCTCATCTCTCCAAGCGATGGATGGTGAGAAGCGTAGAGAGAATAGAAGAATGTATTATATATGAGACAACTAAAGATTACCAAGTCCATTACCAATCGTGAGAGCGCGTCTCTCGATAAGTATTTGCAAGAGATTGGTAGAGAAGAGCTTATTGATGTGGATGAAGAGGTGCGCCTTGCACAGGAGATTCGCCGAGGCAATCGCCGTGCTCAAGACAAACTCACACGTGCCAATTTGCGATTCGTAGTGTCGGTGGCGAAGCAGTATCAGAACCAAGGTCTGAGCCTCCCCGACCTCATAGACGAAGGTAATTTAGGCCTTATCAAAGCTGCCGAGAAGTTCGACGAAACCCGCGGTTTTAAGTTTATCTCTTATGCTGTGTGGTGGATCCGTCAATCCATTTTGCAAGCATTGGCAGAGCAGTCTCGTATTGTACGTCTCCCTCTCAATCAGGTAGGTGCTCAAGCTAAGATCAAGAAAGCTATTGAGCAATTTGAGCAAGAAAACGAGCGACGTCCCTCTATTGCGGAACTCGCTATTATCCTTGATCAAAGCGAAGAGAAAGTGGCTGTTACGCTCAAGTCGTTCAGTAAGCATGTCTCCATAGATGCCCCCTTTGTGGATGGCGAGGACAATAGTCTCTTGGATGTACTCGTAAACGAAGATGCTCCCAGCACAGACCGCTCTTTGATGCGCGACTCGCTCAATACAGAGATTGACCGAGTGCTCTCTACACTTTCTGAGCGCGAAGCTGAGATTATAAAGCTCTTCTTCGGGATTGGTCCTAATCCGGAGATGACGCTCGAAGAGATTGGCGATAAGTTCGGACTTACTCGTGAGAGAGTTCGTCAGATTAAGGAAAAGGCAATTCGTAAGTTGCGTGCAGGGAATAAGTGCGATCAGCTCAAGAGTTTTCTCTGCTAAGCGCTACCAATTACTCCGAATACAAAAAAGGCTGAGGGTTTCTCCCCAGCTTTTTTTGTTCCTCTCCTAGTCTCTTCGCTAAAGAACCGACTAGTGGTTACCTGTTATGCTCTATTTGCAGCTTGACTGCCTGACAAAATTTCTTCAGAAATAACTCAAGATATGGAGGGGTTCCTATGCAAGAACTCTCTCTATTTGATGATCGACTCCTCCTAAAGGAGACTGCAGCTATGACTTAATTTAATGAGTTGTAGCTGCTATTATTTTTAGGTGTTCTTTCTTTCAAATTTATGTGTTGGCAAACTCTGGAGGAGAATTTTATTATATGCAATTTTTTTCTTCTTTCTTGCTTGTTTCCATCATCTGTCCTCTATTCTTATTAGACCTTACTTTTTTCATTGTTCTAGATAATAGGAAAAGGGACGTTGCTAGAGTCATGGTAGCCAGCAAACTAATGATGATTATTCCAAATAGATTGGTGTATTTTTCTTGAGAGAAGGACTTGTCTTTGAAGGTTAATAAACTTATTAATATTGACATTGAAAATGCTGTCATTGCAAGTGAAATACTACTATACGTGGAGAAAAAGCTAGATTTCTCTCTAAGGTATATTACTTGGGTTTCTTCTTTATTATCAGACTTCTTTATGGAGGCTAGTAAGTCACAAAAGTGTATCTTTTGTTCAGAACTTAAAAATGAATTTGCTAGAATTTCGTTGATTAAGGCATTTGAGATCGAAATTTCATCGTAAAGGTCTTCTTGTTTTACTCCATATTTTCTTGCAGTGGATATTCTGACTGCTGATAAAATTTTTTGAGATGGAATCTCCTTTTCTATAATTAATGGTCTGATTAAATGTAGAATTTCATTGTTGGATATCTCTAGTTTTTGCAGATATTCTTTCTTTTTTTGTTTACTAGAAAAGTATTTTGTTATGAAGTATGTGATTAAAGAGCTGATTACTCCCCCTGCAATTGTAATAATCCAGTTGTTGTCTAACATCTGTGACATATGTAATTAATTTGTCAGCTTGTTGTGGTAACAAACTTGATCTAATGGAGAATTTTTCTTTTATGTGAAACTTCATTTCTTAGAGCAAAGTTACAATAAAAGATGGATTTGGTAGTTTTATCAACTTTTTCATTTTGAATTTTATGGTCTCTAGTATTTATATTTATGTCTAAACAACACCTATTTGATGATATTACTTCTTATATTGGGAGGGAATATAACGTAGAAGATTTCAATTGTAAATGCAGGGGTTGGAGAAGGGGGAAAGAGCAATGCCTATTGGTCTGTGGAAGCCTTAGTTTGGGTTAGCGGGAGGCTAGGTAGGCGTCGGCTAAGACAAGAGCCGTCATGGCGTGTACCACGCTTACGCCGCGTAGAGCTACGCAGGGATCGTGCCGTCCGGTGCCTGCAAAGCGTACTGCCTCTCCCTCTAAGTTGAGCGTCTCTTGCTCCAGTGCAATGGTGGGGGTGGGTTTGAAGGCTACGGAGAAGCGAATTTCGGCTCCCGTAGAGATACCTCCTTGTATGCCTCCCGAGTGGTTGGTACGAAAGGCTATAGTACCGCATTCGGTGCGCTCCATAACGTCGTTTACATGACTACCCAAGCAACGTGCAAGGGTAAAGCCATCTCCTATCTCAAAGCCCTTTGCAGCATTGATGGAGAGCATGGCAAAAGCTAATCGCGCCGAGAGTTTATCGTAGAGGGGGCTACCCCAACCAACAGGGACTCCCTGCACTAGACACTCCACAAGCCCACCCACGCTATCACCACGCCGGCGCACTTCGGTAAGGTTGCGCTCTAGTTTAGCCTCCCAAATAGGGTGGGGGCAGCGCACCGAAGAGTGGTATATCTTATCCAAATCAAGATCCGTAAGCGCATCTGAGGGGAGCTGTACTTCTCCAATACCCCTAATATAGGGATAGATTTTCACCCCTAAGGGTTGTAATAATTGCAAGGCCATAGCTCCTGCAGCACAACGCACAGCCGTCTCGCGTGCTGAGGCTCGTCCGCCACCGGGTTGTGGAGGCACTCCGTACTTCTCGTGGTAGGTGAAATCGGCATGAGAGGGGCGATACAGATGCTCCAAAGGCCTATAATCCGCACTGCGAGCATCTTGGTTGGCAATAATAAAGCCTATCGGAGCTCCCGTGGTTGTGCCATCGGGGAGAAGTCCTGATAAGACCTCGACTCTATCCGCCTCCCGGCGTTGCGTAACGCTCAGACTGGAGCCTGGGCGGCGATGGTCGAGGAATTTCTGCACCTCTAGGAGATCAATACGAACCCCGGCAGGCATTCCATCCAGTACACCACCGATAGCTTTTCCGTGCGACTCTCCAAAGGTTGTCAAGCGAAGATGCTGGCCAAATGTATTCATATAGGTGAAAAATAAAACTCCCCTCTTCCACTTTTCTAGAGCGGAGAGGGGAGCTATAGGGATTACTTTAGGGGTAAAGGTGGATTAGTGGCATCCTCCACAGCAACCACCTTCGCAACCGCCCTCGCCATCTTCGTCGTGGCAACCGCAACCGCAGCTACCTCCGTGGGGATGCAGAAGAGCCTCAATCTCGGCGCGTTCGTCCTCAGAAGCAACATGAGCTTCTAGTATCTTGCCCGAGAAGTGAAGGTGCATACCGGCAAGAGGATGGTTAAAGTCCAAGGTTACTTTTTCGTTGTTCATATCGATCACTTGGCCTTCGATACGTTGTCCATCAGCGGTTTGCATGGGTACACGAGCACCTACGAATACGTGTTCCTCGTCGAATTTCCCATCCTCGTCACAGAAGATTTTGTAGTCTAGGGGTACTACACGATCGGAGAAACGCTCCCCGTAACCATTTTCGGGAGTAAGCTCAAAATCGAAAGATTCTCCCTCTTTGAGTCCTTCTAGTTTTTGCTCAAAAGCAGGGAGCATCATCCCAATACCATGTAGGTATTGCATGGGGCTCTCGGGAGTGGCTTGCTCTATAAAGTCTCGTATTTCGTTGGGACCGGCGTAGAGGTCGTAGCTGCACGATACAAAGTAGTCTTTTGTTATGCTCATTGGTTCTATTTATACGTTTGAATAATTGTTCCTTGTTTATACTGACCTCAAAGGTACGGCAAAACAATCATTTGAGGTGTTTTTCTCGTGATAATTCTTGCCCAAAACGCCTCTGTACCTTATCCAATTCGAGAAGTTTGTCGGGGGGGAGTACGTTGGAGAGTTTCAGGTAGTATTCCTCAACAAGCTTGGCATCTTTGATCTTGCATTCGCTCTTTAGCTTTAGATACTGAGCCATCTCCGCCTGTGATGCTTGCGGATTTTTTTTGATCTGCATATGGAGCTGTCCAAAGTCGGCCCAGATATTCATACGCTCCTCATCCATCTGATGCAATATAATGGTTAGCTTGGTGCACTCCTCGTTTGTCAGGCTGAGTTCTTTGCAAACAAACTTATCTCGCCGTGCCGCCAGTGCCCTGCGCTCCGGTATTGAGGGGGGCTCTTGAGCGAAGGCAATAGCTCCGTAGAAAAGCGATAGGCAGGTGATAAAGAAAATACGTAGGGTCGATTGTTTCATTATGGAGAGGTTATTAGTCAGTATAGTTTGCATCCATGAACCAAAGATTTTCCTCTTCGGATTCTTCTGTGTATTCACCGGCAAGTAGTTCGTAGTATCGAGTGTCCTTTTCTTGCTCTAGCTTGGCCTCCTTTTCTATTATAGGGCTTGGGATATGCTGAGAGCGGATGTGTCGGAATCCCCTAAACATGCCAATTGTAAGAACGAAAGAGGCTGCCAAATAAACGTAGGGGCGTAGACGCTGCCACACAAGCCGCTTGCCTAGTGGAGGTGTGATTTGCTCTTCTAAGACAACGGGCTCCTCGTCAATACGCGCCATGATACGTTCCTCCAAAGTCTCGAAATACCCTTCGGGAGTTGTGTAGTGGCTACGACTCTCCTCAGCATCGTAGTTTAGTTGCTCTTTATTAGTTCTCATCTTTTGACGAAATGCTTTTCGATTATAATTCCCATATCTCGTACAATATAGGATAGATTTAGCGGCTAAGGTTTAATGGTGTACCTCAATATAATGTTTTATCTTGGCTACGGCGTGATGATAACTTGCCTTAAGTGCCCCCTCACTTGTGCCTGTGAGCTCCGCAATTTCTGAGTAGTTCTTCCCCTCATAATAGCGCAGTAAGAAGACCTGTTTTTGCTTGGGAGGGAGTGTGGCTATCGCCTGCTGGAATAGCACCTCGGCGGCATCCCCATCAAAGTAGGGATCCCCGGATACATTCTCCACCAGGTAACGGTTCTCTTCGGTTATCTCTACAACGTTTTCGCTGCGCTTCTTAGCTTTCCCAGCATAGTTGAGGGCTTCGAAGACGGCGATCCGATAGAGCCAAGTGTAGATTTTCGATTCTCCCCGAAAGGCATCTAGTCCCCTCCACGCCTTGAGAAAGGTCTCCTGTACCAATTCGTCTGCAATAGAGTGGTTTATTACAATACGACGGATTTGCCAATAGAGAGGGCGCGAATACTGCCGAACGAGGGTCGCAAAAGCAGTGCGACGCTTGCTCGGCTCACGAAGAGCGGCTATGAGATCTTGTTCTTCGGGAGGTAGTTCTCGTAATTTTTCCATACCTGCTCGGCAAATATACAGAATCTACTGCAAACCTAGTCTACTGCCTAGACAAAGGGAAGGGAAAGACTGGGTTGCGAAGCCCAACTGTGGTCGGGGTTATTCACTCTCCCCGTAACCGAGTCTTTTTCACGCTCTCTTTACCTGTTTGGGTTTATACCCCCAAAGAGCATAGTAGAGCATGTATACTTCTCCTGCAATGATGAGGAGCCATGTCCAAGTCCAGCTGTGGAATAGGTCGGCAAGCAGCCCTTGCGTAAAGGGAAGTATGGCTCCTCCAACAACGCCCATCAGCAACACTCCGGTAGCGCGTGCCGTGTATTTCCCAAGCCCCTCGAGGGACAAAGAGAAAATAGCTCCCCACATAAGAGAGTGGAAAAGCCCTACCCCAATTAGCAACCAAGGCATCTTGAGGAGGATGGCGAGCACGACCAAGAGCCCTGCACAGAAGGTGCTTACGGCTAGTTGTATGTGGGCTTTGATCATCGAAAGGAAGCTAGAGAAGAAGCGCCCCACTAGCATAGAAAACCAATAGAGAGAAGCCCATTTGACGGCCATTTCGTACGAGATCCCAAGATCCTGCTGGGCGTACAGTACAATATTGCTGCCTACACACACCTCGCAACCAACGTACATAAATATGCCTATAACGCCTAATGTAAGGTGACGGAATGAGAATACGGAGTGCTCTAGATGCTCCCCTTTCGCCTCAGTCGTATTGGGCAATTCGGGCAAATTTGTTGTCCTTACTCCAAAATAGAGTAGACCGACAAAAAGGATCAAGATAGCCATAGGTAGGAATATGGCACTAACCTCCAGCTCACTCCCTTCTTTACCACCAAAAATTACCAAGCCGACAAAGAGGGGTACCAAGGTGGTCATGAGAGAATTGCCCGTACCGGCGATATTCTGACGCGTTACCCCCGTGGTATGAGGCACGTTACAGACTACAACGTAGGGATTAACAGACGATTGCAGATAGGTCAGCCCCGTACCCGATACGAACGACCCTATCAAAAACAAAAAGTATCCTAGAGGTAACCGGATGCTCCCAATAGTGATATGATTGAGCGACCCCTCACCAATCCATTGGAAACTGAGGGCTGATAGCTCAAAAACAATGAGCGAAAAAGCAACAACTACGATCCCCTTGAGCAGTGTTTTCTTGTAGCCGCAGCGTTGCAAATAACGAGCACTCACGGGCCCCATCAAGAGATAGGACAAGAAAAAAGAAAAGGTAATAAAGGTGGCAAAGGCGTTCTTGAGCGCACCACTCTCTGCCAAAAAAGTTTCTTTGAGGGGGGCTTGAAATTGTTGATTAAGACTTGTGATAAAACCGATGAGTGCCATCAGTATTACCATAAAAATAAAGGGTCTTAAATGGGTAGGAGCCTTCTCCGAAAGGGATTGTTGCGAAGGGGAGGTATTACTCATATCTCTAAAAATTCTGTTTTCTCTTGTCAAAAGTACAACAAAAGTGCAACAATCCCAATTTAGCTATAGGGTATTGATTTTCTTAGGTTGGGCAACTCTAGCTTGAGAGCAGCCGATCTATCATTTCTTTGGGAACAAGAAAACCTCCCAAACTAGGCTACCTCTTCGTATAAAACGACGGAGACTCTGAGTTTGGGAGGGCTAACAATAGGGGTCTGTTCGGTCAAGTCCTCGCGGCGCTTGCTGCGCCCTGAGTTTGCCCCTGCTTGACCTCGGGACTCTCTCCTTTCAGCGTGAAAGGGCAAGAGAGCCTTGTGTGTTTTAATACTCGTCCGAAACCGTTAGCTTGGCACGACCCTTAGCACGGCGCGAAGCAAGTACACGGCGACCATTTGCCGTTGCCATACGGGCACGGAATCCGTGCTTGTTCTTTCTCTTTCGGTTCGAGGGTTGGAACGTTCTTTTCATCGCTACTTATCCTATAATCTATTCTTTGTCTACTATAACGGTGGGCAAAGGTACGAATTTTTTTTCGCATACCTGCCATTTTTGGAGAGTCTGATATACAAGATGCACAGGCAAGCCCATTACATTGTAAAACGAGCCCTCGATTTTTTCTATGGCTACGTAGCCAATCCACTCTTGGATGCCGTAGGCTCCGGCCTTGTCGTAGGGGTGGTAAGAGCGCAAGTAATAGTCGATCTGCTCCTCGCTAAGCGATGCAAACCAAACGCGGGTGGTAGCTACAAAGGAGGTGCCTCTGCCATCCGCTCCCATGAGAGCCACTCCGGTAGAGACTTGGTGCTCACGCCCCGAAAGCTCATACAGCATAGCCCTCGCCTCCTCGGGGGAATGCGGTTTGCATAGCACTTTATCTCCCACAATTACCACCGTATCTGCCGTTAGTACTACTTCGTCTTCTGCAAGAGAAGACTGGTAGGCAAGAGCCTTTCGCTCCGCTATATATTGGGGGATTTGATGGATGGGGAGTGTGCTCGGATAGGTCTCGTCTATACCCTCAATCAGACGGATTGAGAAGGGAATATCCAGCCCCGAAAAAAGCTCATGACGTCGTGGAGATTGAGTCGCTAATACTACTTTCATACGCTTTTCTAATCCGATTGTTGCTCGTTACCAAGCGAGTCCGGCACCTTCGCTACCCCATAGCCCCTGGGCGCGGAGAGTTTGTTCTATCACGTCTCGGGCTACTCCTTCGCCACCACAGCAGTGCGAGATATAATGCGCCACGGCCAAAATCTCCGGAGCCGCATCTTGGGGCGCAACAGCGAGTCCAACTCGGCGCATTACGCCCAAGTCGGGGATATCGTCGCCTACATAGACGATCTCTTGGGGCTGGAGCTGATGTTTTTCCATCAGATCTTCTAAGTCTCGCACCTTGTTGTGCGATTGTTGGTAGTAGTCTTCGATACCAAGATGCGCCATCCGAAGTGCCATTGCAGGGGTATATCCACCGGTGATAACGCCTACTACAAATCCTCTTTTTACAGCAAATTGTAGGGCATAACCATCTTTTACGTTCACCGTCCTATGAGGGTTACCCTCCTCGTCGAGGGGGCATGTACTACGGCTAATTACTCCGTCTATATCAAAAACAAAGGCTTTAATCTCTTGCAGATTGTAGGGGATACTACTCATGGGATAGGGAAGTCTCGGGGTGATACATTGACCAAATGGATTGTGAGGTCACGTCGTAGAGGATTCGGATTGCCTCTCTGCTCTCTGCCAGCAAAGCGCGATGGGTTGCCAAGGTTGCAGTATCGCCACGGAGCGCGGGCCCCGTTTGGGTATCTCTAGGGTTGAGTGCTATCGCCTTTTGCAACGTCTCTTGGATAAGAGGGTGTAGCACCTCCCGAGGGATCTGGTGTTGCTCAAGTAATTCCGAGGCAATAGCCCATTGGTGATTGACAAAGTTGCAAGCAAAGACGGCTGCAACATGGATCTCTTGGCGGAGCGTAAGTGTGGAAGGGCGGGGCTCTACGTGTAAAACCTCTGCCAACTGCTGTATAGCTTGGGCGGCAATCTCACTCCGATGCTCCACAAAGAGAGGGATGCCTTGCCAACTGAGGGGGCGCCCTTTACTAAAGGTATTGAGGGGATAGAAGATACCACTATCGGGGTGATACTGAGTAAGGGTTTCCACTGCCACGCAAGCCGCTGTGTGTAACCAAACTCCCGATGTGGAGGGCATCTGAGTAGCACACGAAGCAATAGCCGTATCGGTGACAGCCAAAAGGTAAATATCCGCATTCCGTGGCATCTCCGCTAAGTCATGCAAGACAGAACACTCAGGAGCATAGAGATCGCGCAGACGCTCTGCGTGCCCCGGAGTGGGGCTTACAATTACTCTTGGAGCAACCCCGGCTTGGGTCAGAGAGAATACAAGGCTCTCGGCAACGCCTCCGCTCCCTATTACTACAATATCCATGGCACAAAGGTACGAGTTTATTAAGGAGAGACCTAATCCCTTTTTCGCTGACTTTGTCGGATTCATTACGAAAGTCTCTCCCTTTTCTTACTAGAATTGCTTCTATTCTTTAGAGTGATACTTGAAAAATCCACGATGCCCCTTTCGTGTCTTAAAGACTTGATTCTTTGGATTGGTTGTGGCGTAAATGGTGCGCTTAGGATGAGATTTTGTACATTTGCAGGATAATTTAGAGAGATTACACCTCAACTCTTTTGGGGAGGTGAGGGGTAGAACCCTAAAATTACAAGTTTCAAAAACTCATGAAGAAGTATTTATTAGGGGCAATTGTCCCTCTCCTTCTACTCCTAGGGAGCTGTACGGGGGCTTCACAACAAGAGCAGGAGCAAACCGTTCCTTCAGATACAATTGTAGAGCCAGATACGCTCTCCATTGAGCAGCAAGTGGCTGAATGGGAGGCAAATGATACGCTTTACCACGCCTTTGTTGATGCAGACGAGGCTCTCCTCTATATGGAAAAATCGAGCCATGCAAAGCAATATAAGGAGGGGATTTTACCCCGAATGGCTCGCGAGAACCTGCCCTACTGCGAGCGATTGATGAACAATCGTTTTGATTATTTCATCGTTGTGGATAAGGCTTCTATGCGCGTACTCCTCTACAATCGCTACGGAGTCAAAGAGAAGGAGTACACCTGCGCTTGTGCTCGCAACTATGGGCATAAAGCAAAGAAAGGCGACTGCCGTACCCCCGAAGGCTTCTTCTACGCCGGAGAAACGTTCGATAGTACCGACTGGCTTTATACGGACGATAACGGCTATACAAGTCCTGTTCGGGGGCAGTATGGACCACGATTTATTCGCATCAAGGGGGAGGGAAACCTACCGGTAGGCATCCATGGCACTTGCTCTCCATGGGCTCTTGGTCGGCGCTGTAGCCATGGTTGTATCCGTATTCACAACGATAATATCTTAGAACTCGTGAAATACGTTCAGCCCAACATGCCTATTATTATCAATCCCGGTCCTAAGGATATGTGGGTGAATGAATCCGAGGGAAGAGAGATTCCTGTGATTACAATTGATGACAATCCTGTAGTAGCTAAACCTCATACTATTGCTAAACCGGAAGAAACCAAGCCCGAAGTTACTACGGATACTCTCCCCGAGCAACCTCAGACGATAGAGGAGGATTCGACCGAGAAGACACAACAACAATCTTCTGAAGTAGAGGAGACTCCCGATGAAGATGAGGCCGATTCCTTAGAGAATAACCTATAATGCTGTTATTATGAAAAGCGTAAACATATTTATTTGTGTTGTGGCATTGTTGCTATCAGCCTTCTGTCCACAACCCGATAAGAAGCCTTCGCTACAGGAGTCCATAGGGAAGATGTGGCTGGAGACGTATGATAGGGAGTTCAAGCCCGAGGAGTATGTTTACAAGCTTGTAGACCTCGACCGGAATGGTTCTCCCGAATTGCTCATCATGAAGGAGAAGGTTAGGCATTATAATTGGTATGGAGTCTACTCCTATGTAGATGGTGTTGTAGAACTGATCTGCGAGCGAATATCCGGTGGACTTGCCGACTATGCCTACTATTCAGATGGGTTTGTTCGGTACTATGAGGAACACTCGGGCGGACTTAGTTTTGAGGAGGTTTATTACAAATTAGAGGAGGGCAAAGTAGTTGCTTATGTAGAGCATTCCGTGAATCGAAATGGTTGGGATGATGATGAACTAGAAGAGAACAGGTCGCTCACTATCCTAGACAAATCCAAACCTCGAAGTGAAAAGATAGAGGACTACTACCCAAAGGGGAAAGCCTATTCGCTCTACGATATTAAGGATTGGGAGAGCTTCTGACGTCGGCAAAGTCTTCGTTCCTCTGCGTTGAATGAAGTCCTATCATTTCTTTTACCGCGCGGTTGTTTTTGATGCTGGAATTTATAGGAATCTACAAATCTCGGCTTTCGATTTTCTTTCGTACCTTTGTGGGCGGTTCTAGTAACTAGGAGAGATGCCAGAGTGACCGATTGGGCCGGACTCGAAATCCGGTGAACGGCTTGTCCGTTCCGGGGGTTTGAATCCCTCTCTCTCCGCACCAAAGGGAGTAGGTTGTGTGCATTGCACACAACCTACTCCCTTTTCTTTTTCTTCTTTCCCCCAACAATTCAATTGATAGTTTTCTTCTTACTTAGTTTCGGTGTTCCTGAAAGAGGTCTTCTGATAGGCGGTTCAATTTTCAATAGCAGAGGCATTGGAAAATCAACACCCATCAACAGAGCTTCACCAGCCCCCATTGTTGGCAAAAAAGATAGCATACTCTTATTAAGTGATGAAGCTGCGCTTTCGACAGCTTTTTTGTCTTGTTCATTAATTAGACGATGAACAATAAAAGCTCCCATTTGACTAAGTATACCTAGCGGAATATCTCTCGGCATCTGAGTTGCAAGACACAAGAATAAGCCATATTTACGAGCTTCTTTGGCAATAAGCTCAATACCCTGAAGGTAAAAGGATGTGTCATCGTCCGCACTTATTCTCTTGTTTAAAAATTGGTGTGCTTCGTCTATGAATAGAAGAATAGGCTTTTCTCTAAAAGAGCAGGTCCTCGCCTTTCTTAAAAGTTGAGTAGCAATAAAGTCCACAATAATTTCTCTAATAGCAAAGTCATAAGATAGTTTTTCAAAACCTATGCGTAATATAGAGCCTTGCCCATTACTAAAAGATTCAATTGTATCCAATATAGACTTTTGGGTATTTTTCTTGTCAATGCCAAGAGCAGACTTCACAGTTTCATTGTTTAAAAATAGATTAATACGAGCGAGTAGATGAGCACTATATCCTAGTTTAAACGCATCTTCAACGTATTTTTGATTCTGCTCTTTTACGCACTCATTTCTCACTTGTTGACCTAAACCCAATAAGTCAAAATCCCCATTTATATAGTATGGTAGATTTTGAGATATGGTTGATGACACGTTGGCAACACTCAGGCCTACTTTTTCTCCTGATGTTAATTTCCCTCCATGCACAAGTCTCAAAGTGTTGATTGCTTCACAGAGTATTGTAGACGTGTTTGGTGAATGTTCACGAAACAAAGAACAAAAATCACTATTAGATAGTTGAGAATACGGAAAATAGGAATCCTCGCCTACTATGCAATGGTCTGCATTAGAGATGTCCTTATATTCCCCTGTCGCATCTATTAGAATTATCTTGTTGTAAGTCTTATCTTGAACTTGTTCCATTAACTTAGCCATCGTCCAGCTCTTTCCTCCCCCCGTAGTGCCAAGGACTGCACAATGTCTACCAAACAAGGCATCCAATGAGATTTTACAATCAACGTCATTTGATGTAAGTTTACCGAGAGAAGCATATACTGGATTTTCATCTTCTTCACCGAATTGACTTACATACCACGTTATCTGTTCATTTGAGCAGGCATATACCTTTGAGCCGATATGGGGATATCGTCCAACGGTTTTCTCTCCCTTATTTGGATTATAGATGTCAAAGGATAGAAGAAGCTCTGCTTTTCCAGAAGGATGGAATGTAGAATCATCCTCTAGAATAGATTTTTCAGTAATACTCTTTCGTTCGCTATCAGGGAGAGCAACCTCAGTAATTCTAGCTAAGAAGCCATATTGTTCGCCTTCTATTACCACAAAGCAACCAACATGTCCTCCTCCTAATGAGTAACCTTCATGATAAAAAGACTGAAGCAGACGAGAAGAGGGGAAGTGAATGCGAATATATTGCGGAGCAACCTCATTTACATAGCCCAAAAAATGATTATGACTGAATAGATTCTTCATTGGAGGAATATGTTTTATTCTCAGGAAAACTCTCTGTAAAGTTCTTGAAGGTATCAAACACTATAGATACATTGCGCTTAACTTCGTTTCCATCAAAGTACTCTTTTAATTCTTTTTGATCAATCTTTCCATCGCCATTGTAGTTTACAATAACGAGCTGGAAACTTGGATTCTGATTAACTGCTTCAAGAATTACATTTTGAATGTGTTTATCTTTAAAGCCAAAGCCTAGAACTATCAAAAGGGTATTCTCTCTTCTCAGAGCTTGCTGAAAACGAGACATCATCTCAAAATATGGCTGCTCGTAGGAACTTTCATATTTATCAGAAGCAGGATAAACGATTAGTGGAGATTCTGTAGAATCCACTTGCTGAACCCTACCTTGCTCCGTTCTTTCCCAAGTTAAAGAACCATGCATTTTGTATAAATGGAAAACCTTTGACACGAAGCTTTCTTCATCCTTAAGTCTAGTTCGTTCCCTTTGTACAATATCGTAGTCGAAGTAGCGTCCAGAGAAAGTTCTAGGAGACGTGAAAGAAAAACCATCTATCACAGCATAGCCACCATTTTGTGCTGCTTGTTCAAATAGGGTATCATAATTGGTGGTGAAGAGTTGTACTCTCGGTTCACTAGCCTTACGAGCCGTAATTTTATCTAGAAAAGTTTTGTGTGGGGCATTCGCTACATCTAAAGTTAATCGACATGCTTCTCTTATGATTCCTTCTAATTCTTCTCGAAGAGGCTTAAGCTGAGGAGCCTTAGTTTCGTCAATTTTCTCCACCAACAAGATATGAGAAAGCAAAGCCTCAATGTCTTGCTCTTTTTCAATTCTTTTGAGCTTCTCGCTGCAAGGTAAAAGCTCCTTATATAACTGGTTGATGACATTTCTGCTACTCTTCCACAAGCCATCTCTTGTTTTTCCTTTATGAGAACCATTATCAAGAGAAGTGCCTGCTGCAGCTAGGACAACGATGTGTTTAAAGGGCTGTCGGAAGAACGTGTCATAGAAGTTTTGTTTCTCTTTTTTTACCTTCTCTTCTATTGCCTCCTTAGTTTTTTTACCTTCAGTGTTTGCTTCTTTTCCATTTATATAGACAGCTTTCTCGTCATAAGAAACCGTCTTCCTTCTCCCAATCAGAATCTCTTTCTTTTGTTTTTCTTCCTGTTCCTCCATTATTGTTATTCATCTTTTTATGAGAATACTATGCTCTTTCTTCTGAGCGATTGCTCCCATTGTAATATTAGTTACAAAGATATGAACTTATAAAGGGAGAATGAGAAGATTCTCATTGGTAGGTGTAGGAAGTTTTTCTTTGGGGGAAGGGGGGAGTGTCGCATAGGCGACTTTTGAGGAAAGTGGGGCTATCTACCTTTGCCCCCGTAAAAGGAAATAACAAAGAAAAAGAAGACGAAGAAATGGAAAATAGAATGTTTTGCTACCAGTGCCAAGAGACGGCCGGCAATAAGGGTTGTTCCCTCAAAGGTGTTTGTGGTAAGGATTTTACCACAGCCAACCTCATGGATTTACTCATCTTCAACCTCAAGGGAATTGCCATCATCACCACGGCAGCACGTAAAGCCGGAGTGAATTTGGATTATCGTACCGCCGATAAGACGATTATGGAGTCGCTCTTTGCTACGATAACGAATGCCAACTTTGACTACTCTTCCATCGCCAAGCGTGTGACCCACACCTTCAATCTCAAAAAACAATTGCGCGAGGAGGCTCTCTCCCTAGGCGTTGTATTGCCCGAAAATGAGGCTGTTACGATGCAGGGCACTCCCGAAGAATACGACCAACTCGCTCTCGGCGTTGGGATCCTTCGTGAGCAGAACGAAGATGCCCGCTCGCTTAAAGAACTTACCATCTATGGGCTAAAGGGCCTCGCTGCCTATGCCGAGCATGCCGATCGTCTGGGCTACAATGACGACGAAATAAACGCATTTACCGAACGTGCCTTGTGCGACGTTACAATGGGGCTCCTCTCCGTGGAGGAACTAACCGCCCTAGTACTCGAGACGGGTGCATTCGGAGTTAAAGTGATGGCGCTCCTCGACAAGGCCAATACCGAGACCTACGGGCATCCCGAGATAACCGAAGTAAACATAGGTGTAGGCACTCGTCCCGGTATTCTTATCAGCGGGCATGACCTCAAAGATATGGAGATGCTTCTTGAGCAGACGGAGGGAACCGGAGTCGATGTCTATACACACGGCGAGATGCTTCCCGCTAATTACTATCCTAAGTTCAAGAAATACAAACACTTTGTTGGTAACTATGGCAACGCTTGGTGGCAACAAAGAGAAGAGTTTGAGACCTTCAATGGCCCCATCCTCTTTACTACCAATTGTATTGTACCGCCTAAGGCGAATGCCTCTTACAAGGATCGTGTCTTCACGACGAACTCAACGGGTTACCCCGGCTTTAAGTACATAGAAGGCGATGAGCAAGGGAATAAAGACTTTAGTGAGGTTATCGCTCTAGCAAAAACCTGCCAGCCCCCTACGGAGATTGAGCATGGTACGATTGTGGGCGGCTTCGCGCATCATCAGGTTCTCAGTATAGCCGATAAAGTAGTGGAGGCGGTAAAGAGTGGAGCTATCCGCAAGTTCATTGTGATGAGCGGTTGCGATGGCAGACAGAGTGGCCGTAGTTATTATACCGATTTTGCCAAGGCTCTCCCCCAAGATACCGTGATCCTGACCTCAGGTTGTGCCAAATTCCGTTATAACAAGTTGCCTCTAGGCAATATCGGGGGGATCCCTCGTGTGTTGGATGCCGGTCAGTGCAACGATAGCTACTCGCTTGCTGTGATTGCCCTCAAGCTGAAAGAGGTGATGGGGCTAGACGACATCAACAAGCTCCCCATCCTCTACAACATCGCATGGTATGAGCAAAAGGCTGTTATTGTGCTCCTAGGTTTGCTGAGCCTTGGGGTGAAGAATATCCACCTCGGTCCTACGTTGCCTGCCTTCCTCTCGCCTAATGTGGCTAAAGTACTCGTCGATAACTTTGGCATTGCCGGTATCGGCACCGTAGAAGAGGATATCCAAAATCTCATTGCTTAACCCCTTTAACAGATATAATTATGGCTGGAATGAATTATAAGACCGCTACGGTTGGCGCTATCGCTGCTTACGACTACCGCGCCGTGCCCGTATTTCATCGCTATGGGATCGACTTCTGTTGTCACGGAGAGGAGCCCTTTACAGAGGCTTGTGCTAAGGCCGGAGCTTCGGTAGAAGAGGTGGTTACAGCTCTCGATAACGCACTCCAAGACCAAAGCGAAGGCTCCTATTCCTATGCTTTTAAGGAGTGGGACAAAGATCTTCTGATGGACTATATCCTCAAGGTGCACCACCGAGGGATCCGCCGAGAGGGGCCTATAACGCTCCAGTTGCTAGATAAAGTAGCGAGCGTGCATGGTGAGAATCATCCCGAATTGATGGAAGTACGGAGGCTCTTTGCCGAGTCTTTGCTAGCCCTCGAAGAGCATCTCCAGAAGGAGGAACAGGTGCTATTCCCCTATCTATACGATCTTTTCTCAGCATTGGAGGGGGAAGGCACGTTGGGCTCTTTCCACTGTGGCTCGGTGGTTCACCCTATTGGAGTGATGCTTACGGAGCATGATGGCGAGGGCGAACGCTATCGCACGATTGCCGCTCTCACTCAGGGGTATACCCCACCTGCGGATGCGTGCGAAAGTTATAAATTGGTTCTTCAGCGGATTGCTCGCTTTGAACAACAGCTACACGAGCATATTCATTTGGAGAACAATATTCTTTTCCCTTGGGCTATTGACAACGAACCCCCATGTAATTGGGGAGGCCAATAGTTCGATTATATCTATATAACATGTGTGCTTACTCCAACCCTGCCATCCGGTGCGGTTGGAGTATTTCTATAGACTTTCCTTCTACGCGTAGTAACCCCTCTTCTTCTAGTTGGGCGAGGCTGCGTGCCAACGATTGTCGATTCACGCCAAAGCGATCGGCAAGATCCTTCCACGACGAGTCTATTTGCAGTCGTTTGTTGCCCTCTTTTAGGTAGATTTGGAGCAGGTAGTCGGCAATTTTCCCTTGTAAACTCCGTAGGGAGAGTTGGTAAATCTTCCTCATCAAAAAGACGCTGATGTTAGAAACGATACCGATAAAGTTCGTCATCAGCTGAGGCGATTGGTGCATAAGGTCTCGGAAGTCTTCCTTGCCCATCCTAAAAAGTATGCTCTCCTCGTTGGTCATGAGCGTTACGGGGAGAGCGTTGTTTTCGGCAAAAAGAAGGGCCGGAGCAACGATGCGCCCGGGTGTTAGGGTGTCCATCAGCAGTTGTTTGCCCGAGGTCCCCACCATTTCCGCTTTGATACCGCCCTTGCCTACGATGCGTAGGTCTCGCAGTTTGTCCCCTCCGATGGCGTATAGTTCGCCCCGCTTTAGAGTCTCCTTTTTGCACGGGCACTGACGGAGCAGATGAGCTACCTCTTCGGTGCTCATCTTGCCGGCAAGCCCGCTCTTTTGCCAAGCCTCCAGTAATAGATCGAAATCGCCTTCTGTCATACTCTATATCATTTGCTTTGCAAATGTAATCAAAGGGGGAGAATAGGGTGCCTTTTTTGGGGGAGGTGGCGAAGCCGTCTCTCGAGAGGGGCCGGCTTCGAGGGGTTACGAGTCCTTAAACTTCCTACGAGATAGCGTGTAAGAGCTTTTATAGAGGATAAAGACGGGTAAGATACTACCCACTCCCAGCGTGAAGATAACCGTAAGGGCTATTACAAAGTTGGTCTGAAACTCTTGCATGTATTGCACGGCAAGGGCAGGCTCTTTGTGGTGTATTACAAAGAGTACCAAGCTCAAGACGGCATTGTAACAATACATACCGGGGATCATGGGCAATAGGGCAGGGATATAGAGTACCGTCATGGGGATGTGCACCCACCAGCGCCCGAAAATATAGCTCCCGAAGCCGATAAAAATAGAGGCCAAAAGGGAGGCGCCCACGATGTCGACTCCGAGGTGATTCATCAGATACCAACGAAGTCCATGCCCTAGGGCGGCTAGTATTATGATGGGAGGGAAGCTCCTACGAGGGGGAACCGATACCGCGGCAAAGCCTACCGCAGCCATGCCGGCAAAAAAGGCATCTTGGAGCAAACTCAGTAGTATATCCATAGTGGTATTGAAACGGAGGTGAGGAGACTATATCTTGGCAATGCTACCGGTTGCAACAAGGAGCGTAATAGCCATACCGGAGGCAATCGAAAGGATAATCAAGGCTCCGTGGATCAGTCGGGAGGTCCCTGATAGGGTATGCCCTTCTACAATATCTATAATACCATTGATCAGAGGTACTCCCGGGATGAGGTAGAGCACTGAGGTAGCCAAGGCTGTGGGGCCGGTTTCGGTAGGGCAACCCAGGTAGATCCCGAGAGCCGGTATGGCGATGGAGATGGCGGCGGCTAGCGTAATGGCTACGTAGTGGTTTAGCCCCCTACCGATGAGGAATTTGCGCAGGTAGAACCCGGCAGCTGTATCAAGAGCTACCAGGAGGCAGGCAAAAAGGTCTCCGCCAAAGAGGGCACAGAAGCAGGCGTTAGACATAGAGATGAGGAGCCATGCTTGCCAAAAGGGTTGCCTATTGGAGCCGGCAAGTACCTCTTGGTATCGCTTCTCGGCTTCGTCTATCGAGAGCTTACGATCGTGGATTTCCCAACTGAGGGCGCTGAGATCGGAGTTGAGTACAAACTTTATCGGGAGCGTGGGAATATCGATTACCTCGGTGATAATATCCCCTGTTTCTTCGTCGCGTACGGTTAGGGTCATGGTCTTCATCGAGAGGTTGAGGTGCGTCTCGCAGCCTAGAGCTGTACCTATACGCTTAGTATTGCGCACGGTACGAGACGTATGCACTCCCGAGCCAATAAGACGAGCTGAATAGTCGGCAAGGAATTGAGCAATACGTTTAAGATGATTAACTGTCATATGCTGAAAGCTAAAATCCTATCAGTGGTTTACCTAAAAATTTTCGCTGCAAAGATACAGCTTCCTGCCCAATATCGGGTTGTATTGCCTACTTGTGGGTACTTAGCTTTTAGGCTGAAGGCTCTCCTTGTTGCAATTTTTATAAAAATCCCGATAGAGCAATATCCCTATGAGAGTAAGGCTGATGGGGAATGTACTCCACACGGCAAGTAATTGCCACTCAGGGTAGTTTGCCATCAAAACGAAAGCAAATAGGTAGCCCAAAATAGGAGCAACCAACAGATGGCATAGGATAGAAATAGGTACCAGCTTGCGTACATGCTCCAGACCTCTGAGGGCATTGGCGTAGACGATTTGCAGCATATCTCCCAATTGATAGATCACTACCGGTATCAAGGTAATGGCAACAAGAGGAGCCAACCGCTCATCGGGATTGAAGAGCAGGCTTACTTTGCCTCGGATGGCAAAGATCACAATCATGGCAACGAATGCCATAACGATACCAATTTGATGGGCGGCTTGAGCTACATTTTTGGCCTCTTGGTAGTCTTCGATAGCTCGGTAGTGGCTTACCCGTATGGCGGTGGCGGAGCCTAGCCCGTAGTACATAAGAAAGCCGAGTACGGTTACCGTATTTACCACTTGGTGGGCAGCGAGCGCGAAACTACCGATGCGCGCTACAAAGATTACGGCGATGGTAAAGGAGGCTGTCTCCAGCCCTAGTTGGATGGCAACGGGGGTACCCAATAGGGTGAGGGGCTTGAGGATGGAGCGATCGAGCCGCCCCGCGAAGAATCCGTGCCGCTCTTTCCCTAGAGAGCGATCGGAAAAGAAGCTAACTCCTAGAAGCACGACCATGGCAATACGGCTGATGAGCGTTGCGATACCGGCTCCGTACAGTCCCCACTCAGGCAAGCCCATACGTCCGTAGATAAGTCCCCAATTGAGTAGAATGTTAATCCCTACACCGGCTATGGTGATGTACATGGGTAGGCGAGTGCGACTCATGCCATCGTAGAATTGCTTCAGCCCATTGAAGAGCATCGATACCACAAAGCTAATGACTTGTAGGTAGTAGTAGGGTTGGGCTAGAGGCATCAGGCGAGACTCCAAATTGAAGAATTCGAGAAAGGGGGATAGCCCCAATGCGATACCTCCTAGGGCTAAAGCCAGTAGGGTATTGAGCAGCATACTACCCTTGAGGTAAAGGCCTGCACGCTCCGGGCGGTTAAGTTTGTGCGACTCTGCAACGAGAGGGGTCAAGCCGTACGAAAAGCCCATCCCCAACACGAGTAGTAGGTTGAGAAAGTTATTGACAAAGGCTGCCGCAGCCAATTCGTCTAGGCTATGATTGCCCACCATGATGTTGTCGACAAAGCTGACTAAAACAATAGCAACTTGCCCGATCATGATGGGGATCCCTATCGAGAGTAGTGGTTTGTAGTGTGCGCGTTGGAGGCGTAGCATAGTGGAGGATTGAGGTGTGTTGGTGGGAGTGTATGCTCTTTTTATTCGTGAGCGGAATAGGCGAGATATCCTCCGGATAGGTTGTAGATGGGGCCCGAGAAGCCTGCTTCGCTGAGTTTTTGAGCTGCTATGGCACTCCGCTTACCTGAGCGGCAGTAGATGGCTATGGGCTTCTCCTTTTTCAGAAGTTGTGTGGCTTTTGGGATGAAATCTTCGGCCAAAACATCTATGTTAATGGCGTTCCCGATATGCCCCTCGTTGTATTCTTTTGGGGTGCGAGCATCTACCAGTTGTATGTCGGGTCGCTCTATTATTTTCTTGAAAGTGGGCACATCGGTATTTACGATTTGAGGATAGTTCCCTTTCTTGGGGAGCGTACAACCCAAGATAGCTCCAATTATAACTAAGGCTACAAGGCTGATGAAAATGTAATTGCTGTTCATAGGGGTAGTATATCTGTACTTTGTTATTGTAATAGGCTCTTTCGAATGCGCTCTATGAGTTGGTGGTGTCCGTCGTCGCTTGCGGACTGCTGGGAGTGCTCCGAAACGATAAGTAGAATATCTCCCACATGAAGTTTGAGCGCGCCCTTAGGCACAATAAATCTATTTTTGCGCCGTACCAATATAACAAGTTCAGTCTCTAATAGTTCGATTTGACGCAGTTCATCCCCTTTGGCAAGCATCTCTTTGCGTACTTCTCTCTCCTGCATTTGCGTCCCCAATTCGTCGGGGATCTCTACACCTATAAAATTCCCTTCGGGGGGAGCCGGCTTTGCCAATCCTAGTAGTCGAGCCATGGGGGTGATGGTCATCCCCTGGATGAGCAGGGAGAGAAGAGTTACGATAAAAACGATGTTGAACAGAATAGAAGACCCCGGTACGCCACTCACTACCGGATAGGTAGCAAAGATGATCGGTGCTGCACCGCGCAGTCCCACCCAAGAGAGAAACCCCTTACCCTTGAATCCCAAGCGGCGGAAGGGGAGGAGGGTGATATGCACAGCCAGAGGGCGACCTACCACCATCATAAAGAGCGCAATGAGTACGCCCAATATGCCCACGGAGAGTAGTTCGTTGGGGTTGACAAGCAGCCCTAGCATGATAAAGAGGATGATTTGCACGAGCCAGGTGATGCCGTCGAAGAAGTGATTGATGCTACCCCGGTGGCGCAACTTGGCATTCCCCAATACAATACCCGTGATGTAAACGGCAAGGTATCCATTCCCTTGGATTATGTTTGTAAGGGCAAAAGAGAAGAAGAGGAGGCAGAGCAGCATGATGGGGTAGAGGGTGCGGTTGGGGATTTCTGTGCGATTGACCAACCAGACCGCCAACCAACCGAAAAGTAGCCCCAAGGCTCCCCCTAGTACAAATTGCTGGACGAAGTGTAGTAGTAAAGCCCCTATCGAAAGTTCCGATTGCTGCAAAAATCCGATGAGCGCAATGGTGAGCATATACGCCATAGGGTCGTTACTCCCGCTCTCTAGCTCTAGGATGGGTTTGAGATTGTGCTTGAGGTGTACACGTTGAGAGCGCAGTAGAGCAAAGACAGAGGCACTGTCGGTACTCGACATGGTGGCTGCCAAAAGGAGCGAGAGCGGAAGACTCAGCGTTACCCCAAGAGCAAAGTTCTTAGTGAGTAGGTAGATAAAAAGTCCGGTGAAGAGGGTCGTAAGCAGTACCCCGAGGGTAGAGAGCAATAGCCCCGGTAGCATAATGGGGCGGATCTCGCGCAGCTTTGTGTCCATCCCCCCTGTAAAGAGGATAATGGCCAAGGCCACCATGCCAATGTGTTGTGCTATCTGTGCATCCTCAAATTGGAACCCGAATCCATCACTCCCGAAGAGCATTCCCGTAAAGAGAAAGAGCAAAAGGGCCGGAATGCCATACCGAGAACCCACTTTCCCGATGATGATACCCGCAAATACGATAACCGATGCGAGTAGGATGAGGTATTCTATCATGCCCTGCAAAGATAGCAAAAAAATCACCCTGTGGAGGGGTAACCTGCTAGAGGAGAGAGGAAAGAGGGGAGAGGTCTGGGGTAGAATAGTATATGAGAGGGGTGGTTTGGAGAAACTGAGTGAGGCGAGGAGAAAAGGTAGCTAAAGGGGGGAGGTTGCTTTCTTTTTAAGTCTATTCTTTTGGAGGCACAGGGCAAAAACGGCTCCGGAAACTGCCTGATTTCCCAAACTTTTTAGGCTGGTTTTGAGGTACAAAATTAGCTGTGGAACGAATTTTTCTTGCCCTATTTCGCTCGAATTTTAGGGCAGCGTTTTTAGCGCGTTTCACACGGCGGTTTCCTCCCCCTACCTCCATATCCATTTTGGGAGAAGACTTTAGGGTATGGCTGTGTGTATGGAAATAATTTGTAATCTAAGAGGTTTTTGGTGAGTGTGAGGTAGGCGAAGTGACTGAATTTCCCCTCCTTGGATATTGTAGATATATAATAAATGTATACATTTGCGCCATATTAGTGACATGCAGGAGGCGATTTGTTCCCTGATGGGCTTAATGTAAAAGATGATTTCTAGTAGGAAACGGTAGGTATGGAGCGGAGGATGCAAAGGTCTCTACCTCTGTTGCCGTATTTGTTTATGGAATAAAACACACAGAGAAATGATGAAAAGAAGACTGATATTTCTATTGCTCTTTTTGGGGCTGGTCTGTTCTCCTGAGGTATGGAGTCAGGAGAGTTTCTTCGATGCGAGGGTGAGCAGGTATGGTGAGTTGGAGCAAGTTTTGGGCGACAAGTGGAACACCATAGATTCGTTGGTGGTGCATGGTCCCATCAGTGCTCCCGATTTCAAAACTATAGTTCGTTGCGCAAAGGATGGAAATCTGCGAATCGTCAATTTGCAGTATGCGCAGGTTGAGAACCACAAGATCCCCGACGAAGCTTTTGTTGATAGAGATTGGTATACTTCCGGTCACTATTTGGACATTCGTCGCATCATTCTTCCTGATGATATTACGGAGTTTGGGGCTTTTGCTTTTACGAGGATGACGTTGAGTCAGATCAATCTTCCCTCTTCGTTGCGTAAGATGGGGCACTTTTGTTTTGATGGTAATCGATGGCTTGAAGGAGACCCTTTGGTAATTCCTGAGGGCGTGACAGAAATTCCCACCCGATGTTTTGCCCGGTGTAATAGTATTAAAAGGATTATTCTACCCTCCACCCTCAAAACCATTAATATGTTGGCATTCTATTACGTAAGGGTAGAGGAGATGAATTTCCCCGAGGGGTTAGACAGCATCGGCTTGTCCGCTATATATGCTACACATCTTAGGGAGATAGTTCTACCCAATACCGTCAAAAGGGTAGGAGATTCGTCTTTTTCCAACAACCTGAAACTAAAGAGAATTGTCCTGCCCGAAGGGTTGACCGAGATCCCAGAATGTTTTTTGTCTTTATGCGATATGTTGGAGGAAGCGAACATCCCCACAACTGTTACAAAAATTGGTCGTAGTGCTTTCCAGTGCTGTTCCGAGTTGAAGGTCAATCAGCTTCCTCCGAAACTGAGGTGGGTTGGCTACGACGCATTTGATTCCTGTCCCCTTGATTCGATTGTTTTTCCCTCTACTGTGGAGTATATTGAAGGCGGGGCATTTAGAGACCTGCATCATCTTCAGAAGATATATTCTCTCTCTCCCAATCCTCCTCATTGTACCGAAGATCATGCGAATCCTGGGATGGGTCCATTTCATGGCTTTACTCCCAACGACATTCCTGTTTACGTCCCTATCGGCTCAGGGGAGAAGTACCGGCAGGCATTCGGCTGGAACTACTTCACCAATATTATAGAAACGGATAAGTTTCCCTTAGGGGTAGAGCCTCCATTGGTGGAGGGGGTTGGGAAGTACACGGTATATGGGAGGGATGGCAGTCTCGTTATCGAGCTTCCTGAGGAGCCATCGTCCCCCATTCTCTACTCTATCTACACAGTGGAAGGGAAAACGATAGCTCAGGGATACCTCACGGGCTCTCACGTGCTACAGCTTCCGTCAGGGGGTGTTTATGTAGTGCGGGTTGGCACCTCTATTCACAAAGTATCCCTGTAATCCCTCATGCTCTGTAGATTTATTTAGGATGTAAAACATATGAAAATGATGAAAAGAAGAATAGCTCTTCTGCTGTTGTCTCTTATCTTCGTTTGTTCTCCAAAGGTGTGGAGTCAGGAGAGTTTCTTCGATGCGAGGGTGAGCAGGTATGGTGAGTTGGAGCAAGTTTTGGGCGACAAGTGGAACACCATAGATTCGTTGGTCGTACATGGCCCCATCAGTGCTCCCGATTTCAAAACTATAGTTCGTTGCGCAAAGGATGGAAATCTGCGAATCGTCAATTTGCAGTATGCGCAGGTTGAGAACCATAAAATTCCAGATTCTGGATTCGTTGACTGGAACTGGTATACTTCCGGACACTATCTAGACATTCGTCGCATCATTCTTCCTGATGATATTACGGAGTTTGGCTACTGTGCATTTATAGGGTTGACGTTGAGGCAGATCAATATTCCCTCTTCCTTGAGAAAATTAGGGGCAAGTAGTTTTGAGGATAATCGATGGCTTGAAGGAGACCCTTTGGTAATTCCTGAAGGCGTGAAGGAGATACCTATTCGATGTTTTCAGTGCTGCGATAGTCTTAAGAGGGTTGTTCTGCCTTCCTCCCTTAAGACCATTGACCTACTTGCATTCTATTACGCAAGGGTCAAAGAGCTGAACTTCCCTGAGGGGCTCGATAGCATTGGATTCTCCGCTATATACGCTACTCATCTCACGGAGATTGTTCTGCCTAGTACGGTAAAGAGAATAGGAGGTGCTGCCTTAGCTGACAACAAACGGCTAAAGAGGGTTGTCCTACCTGAAGGACTTAACGAAATTCCCGAAAGACTTTGCGGATTGTGTCACAATTTGGAAAAGATTAATATTCCCGAATCTGTAACCAAGATAGAGAGGAACGCTTTTCAGTTGTGCTATAAACTTAAAACTGTCATTCCGCCAAATTTGACTTGGGTAGGTTGGGATGCTTTTGATTATTGTGCTCTTGATTCGATTGTTTTTCCCTCTACCGTGGAATATATTGAAGGCGGTGCATTTAGAGACTTGCGTTACCTCCAGAAGATATATTCTCTCTCTCCCAATCCTCCTCATTGTACCGAAGATCATGCGAATCCTGGGAAGGGTCCATTTCATGGCTTTACTCCCAACGACATTCCTGTTTACGTCCCTATCGGCTCAGGGGAGAAGTACCGGCAGGCATTCGGCTGGAACTACTTCACCAATATTATAGAAACGGATAAGTTTCCCTTAGGGGTAGAGCCTCCATTGGTGGAGGGGGTTGGGAAGTACACGGTATATGGGAGGGATGGCAGTCTCGTTATCGAGCTTCCTGAGGAGCCATCGTCCCCCATTCTCTACTCTATCTACACAGTGGAAGGGAAAACGATAGCTCAGGGATACCTCACGGGCTCTCACGTGCTACAGCTTCCGTCA
>FLSH01459539.1_pt1 | contig 48696 bp, 53 predicted proteins | sample 1550441 | NCBI WGS metagenome assembly FLSH01 (sample SAMEA4031756, study PRJEB14383) | metagenome | biome: human; feature: oral; material: saliva | place: Philippines | collected 2014 | reverse complement strand
GCAAAGCGAAACTAAACAGGAAGCAGCTTGTTTCAAATTTATTAAAAAGAACGAAAAATCAAAAGAATATAAAGTCAAAGGTTAAGAAAAAGACCTAGACTAAAACAGAATATTCTGGCGACCATAGTGCGGTAGTTCTACCTGAATCCATTCCGAACTCAGAAGTAAAATGCCGTAATGCCGATGGTAGTGTGGGGATTCCCCATGTGAGAGTAGGGCATCGCCAGATTGAATTAAAACGACCCCGTTGTAGCAATACTGCGGGGTTTTGCTTTTTAGCTTAAGCGTAAATTGCAAAAAATTTTTAAAATATTACCGCTTTTTATCTATATCTTCTCGATCTTCATTCCTTTTATTAGTACAAAAAACAATCTATTTTCACTTCAGTATACTGAAGTTCTTAGATATTGACATATCTAAGGAAACATCCCGATTAAAGTTTAATTTTTCATTAAAAGGAAATGAAAATGAACAGATTTGAAATTCGCTTTTATATTGATTCTTCAAGAAAAAGCATTGCTAATACAATTGTATCTGCAAATAATGAATTTGAAGCGATTCAGAAATTCCAAAGAACTCATCCAAAATCTATTGTAATTACCTGTATCAAAAAATAGGAGTAAATATGAAAAAGAATGGAGATGATTTACTCATTGATATGCTGTCTTTGTTATGGAAGGGAGGTGTAGCAATTTACCAAACTTTCTCTGGCTCTTCTCAATCAGGGAAAGATGCTAGGTCTAATTTCAAATCTGAATTTGAGACTAAATCAACAGAATGGCAAGAAGCTAAATTAGAACTTGAAAAGTTAAAAAAAGAGCGAGAACAATCTCATAAATAATCAAAAGCGGTCATTTTCTTACTTAAGTTTTGTAAACCCAAGATATGGCCGCTTTTTAATTTTGATCTTGAAAGTTTATCCTTTCAACCCTTCAATTTCTCTCACATTTTCCACCGCTTGATCAGCTTCAACTCGTTGCATAAAAGGTGAAAGTTGCGTTAGATGGTTGAAATCAATCCCTACTACACGACACCAATTCAGCATAATGTAAAGATACGCATCCGCAACCGAAATTGCTTCGCCAAAATAGATATGGCTTTCTAAATGTTCATTTGCCACAGCAAGTTGATCTAAAATCTGCTCAACGGCTTGTTGGCGAATGATCTTAGCCAGTTCTTCGTTATCTTTTGCATAGCTTGGTAAACGGAATAATGGCACGAATGACTTATGAATATCTGCATTAAAGAATGCTAACCAGCGAGCGGCTTTGGCTTTATCGCGGACGGTTTTACTACCAAACAGTTTTGCATTTGGATAAAGCTCATCCAAATAGTGCAAAATTGCCTGATTTTGTGAAAGCACTAAATCGCCATCGACCAATACAGGAACAGCTCCTCTTGGATTTAACGCCAAAAAGTCTGGCGATTTGATTAACTCACGTGTTACCGCTTCAAATTCATAATCTGCATTTTCACGTTCTTTTATCCATTCCAACGCTACGTGTGGTACGAATGAACACGCACCAACTAAACCATATAATTTCATAAAATACTCCTGTTGTTTCAAAGTGTTGAAATTATACTGTTTTGTACAGCTCTTGGCTAATCTGATAAAATAGCCTCATTCTATCATTTCAATTACGCAAACTATGACCGTAACTCAAGACCTTTCCAATCACACGCCAATGATGGTGCAATATCTGCAACTCAAAGCCCAAAATCCTGATATTTTACTCTTCTATCGAATGGGGGACTTCTATGAGCTTTTTTATGATGATGCTAAGAAAGCTGCGGCGTTGCTTGATATTTCACTGACTAAACGTGGGCAATCAGCAGGCGAGCCGATTCCGATGGCTGGTGTGCCGTATCACGCAGTGGAAGGTTATTTGGCAAAATTAGTAGCGTTGGGGGAGAGTGTGGCAATTTGTGAACAGATTGGTGATCCCTCAGCCTCGAAAGGACCTGTAGAACGCAAAGTGGTTCGCATTGTTACACCAGGTACGGTGAGTGATGAGGCATTACTGCCTGAGCGACAAGACAACTTAGTTGCGGCAATTTATGAGCATAAAGGCACTTTTGCAATTGCAACGCTTGATATGGCTTCTGGGCGTTTTTTAATCAGTGAACTGTCGAACCAAGAGGCGTTAAGTGCGGAATTGCAACGTTTGCAGCCTGCAGAAATTTTATATGCGGAAGATTTTGCCTACGCAGGCATTTTGAATAACTACAAAGGCTTGCGTCGGCGTCCTGTGTGGGAGTTTGAACTGACTACGGCAATTCAGTTGCTCAATCGTCAATTTGGTACGCAAAGTTTAGCTGGTTTTGGCGTGGAAAAAGCCACCACCGCACTGTGTGCCGCAGGTTGTTTATTGCATTACGCCCAAGAAACGCAACGCACCGCCTTACTGCATATCAACAGTATTCATCTTTCGCAAAATAGCGAAACAGTCTTGCTTGATGCCGCAACCCGTCGCAACTTAGAACTCACCCAAAACCTTGTAGGCGGTACGGAAAATACCCTTGCTTCCGTCTTAGATAAATGCGTGACTCCGATGGGCAGCCGCTTGTTAAAACGTTGGATTCATCAGCCCATTCGAGATGTGAAAAAGCTCAAAGAGCGGCAGGATATTATTGAAAGTTTGCAAAAAAGCGAGCAAATTGCACCGCTTCAACTGGCGTTGCAAAACGTAGGCGATATGGAGCGAATTTTGGCACGTGTGGCGTTGCGTTCGGCACGTCCACGTGATTTCACTCGCTTGCGTTCTGCACTTGAGCAAATTCCAGAGATCGAACAGCGTTCGCAACAATTAGCACCAAGTTTAGATATTTTGCTTGCACAATTGGCGAATTTTGATGAGTTGGCAGATTTACTCAAGCGGTCGATTATTGACAATCCTCCGCAATTGATTCGCGATGGCGGCGTGATTGCCGAAGGCTACAATGCAGAGTTGGACGAATGGCGTTCGCTTTCGGCGGGAGCCACCCAATATTTAGAAGATTTAGAAATCCGCGAGCGTGAGGCGACTGGGATTGATACGCTTAAAATCGGCTTTAACGCCGTGCACGGTTATTACATTCAAATCAGCCAAGGGCAAGCACATAAAGCCCCGATTCACTATGTTCGCCGTCAAACCCTCAAAAATGCGGAGCGTTATATCATTCCTGAGTTGAAAACTTATGAAGACAAGGTGTTGAAAGCGAAAGGGGCATCGTTGGCACTCGAAAAACAACTTTATGACGAGCTGTTTGACTTGTTAATGCCTCGCTTGGGCGAGTTGCAATTGGCAGCGATGGTGCTTGCCGAATTGGATGTGTTGGCAAACCTTGCCGAACGTGCGGAGAATCTTGGATATGTGCGTCCAACCTTCAGTCCGCAACGCATTATCAATATTAAAGAAGGTCGCCACCCTGTGGTGGAACGTGTGATAAAAGATCCGTTTATCGCCAACCCTGTTTATCTGAATGCTCAACGCCACTTGTTGGTGGTAACAGGGCCGAATATGGGGGGAAAAAGCACTTATATGCGCCAAATTGCGCTGATCTCGCTGATGGCGTATATCGGCAGTTTTGTGCCAGCCGAGAGTGCAGAAATTGGGGCGATTGACCGCATTTTCACCCGTATTGGGGCGAGCGATGATTTAGCTTCGGGGCGTTCTACCTTTATGGTGGAGATGACCGAAATGGCGAACATTCTCCATCAAGCCACAGAAAACAGTCTGGTGCTGATTGATGAAATTGGGCGTGGCACGTCCACCTACGACGGGCTTTCGCTGGCGTGGGCGTGTGCAGAATGGTTGGCGAAGAAAACACAATCTCTCACCCTGTTTGCGACCCATTATTTTGAGCTAACCAGCTTGCCGAATCAGCTTAAAGGTGTCGCGAACGTGCATTTAGATGCCCGTGAACACAACGACACTATCGCTTTTATGCATTGCGTGCAAGAGGGGGCGGCAAGTAAGAGTTACGGCTTGGCAGTCGCGGCATTGGCAGGTGTGCCTAAACCTGTCATTGCTTTGGCAAAACAGCGTTTGGCACATTTGGAAACACTCTCCCAACAACAAAAAGTGGGCGAAGAAAACCCACAAGTGGATTTACTCTTTTCGCAAGAGGTTGTTGAAAATCTACCGCTTGCAGCACAAGAAAGTGCTGTGGAATTGGCATTGAGTAAGATTGAGCCTGATGAGCTTACACCCCGTCAAGCATTAGACGAATTGTATAAATTGAAGAGGTTGTTAAAAGGAGAGTTTCTTCGTTAATCACTTAACACTACCCATCATTTTACTCGTAAGCGGTCGAATTATGTAAAAGTTTTGCAAAATTCGACCGCTGATTTTTTTATCCGTTTTAATCTATGGTAAAATTGCAAGCTTTTACTGGATAGATTCTGCGTGCGTGGAATTTCATTCCACACATCCTACCGTTTATTTGTAGGGGGTATGAATACTTGTCATTCACGCATGCTATATACAACGGAAAAACAATGGAACAAAACTTAGTCGAATTTTTAACAAAAACCTTAGATGATTTAAAAGCACAAGATATTCTGGCGATTGATGTAAAGGGCAAATCGAGCATTACCGATGCGATGATTATTGCAACAGGTACATCGGTGCGTCACGTGGCTTCAACCGCAGATCGTTTGTCTCAAGAGGCAAAACAAGCGGGTTTTGAAGTGTTTGGTGATGAAGGTAAAGAGGCTGCCGATTGGATTGTAGTGGATTTCGGTCAGGCAATTGTGCATTTATTGCAAGCTGATGCCCGTGAAATGTATCAACTTGAGAAACTTTGGGCATAAGCGATGAAAATTCAGCTAATTGCCGTTGGTACAAAAATGCCCGATTGGGTGAAAACGGGCTTTGAAGAGTATCAACGCCGTTTTCCGAAAGATATGCCTTTTGAGCTAATTGAAATCCCTGCGGGCAAGCGGGGTAAGAATGCCGACATTAAGCGTATTTTGGAACAAGAAGGCAAGGCGATGTTGGCAGCCGCAGGCAAAGGAAAGGTCGTCACTCTGGATATTCCTGGCAAACCGTGGACAACCGAGCAATTAGCCAGCCAGTTAGAAGGCTGGAAAAATGATGGACGGGATGTATGCTTGCTGATTGGCGGACCTGAAGGCTTGTCGCCAGAGTGTAAACAAGCGTCAGAACAGAGTTGGTCGCTTTCTCCGCTGACTTTGCCTCATCCAATGGTGCGGGTGATTGTGGCGGAAAGTTTATATCGAGCTTGGTCGCTCACGACGAATCATCCGTATCATCGGGAATAATTTTACAAGCGGTCAAATGTTTAAGAAATTCTGCAATCTGAGCAAAATATGTTTGGAAAACTAGCAAAATTAATGTCACCAAAGCCGAATGAAAAGGTACGAAACGGGCAAGCGGAGAGCAATTTGTTTATTCGCCGTGCAGCTATTGCATTCATGGGGGTGTTGGCATTAACGGGAGTGTTGCTTGCAAATCTCTATCACCTGCAAATCAGCAATTATGAGGACTATCAAACACGCTCGAATGGTAACCGTATTAAGCTGCTGCCTGTACCGCCAACTCGGGGGCTGATTTATGACCGAAACGGAAAGGTGCTTGCCGAAAATATTACTTATTTTGGGCTGTTTATTGTGCCTGAGAAAACGCAAGATTTGGAGCAGACCTTAATTGAGCTAAAAAGCATTGTTGGCTTAACAGATGAAGATATTGAGAACTTCCACAAAGAGAAAAAACGCACCTCGCGTTATACGCCAATTTTGCTAAAGGCGGATATGAGCGAAGAGCAAATGGCACGTTTTGCGGTGAACCAATATCGCTTCCCAAGTTTAGATGTACAAGCTTACTACAAACGCAATTACCCTTATGGCGAAACACTGACCCATATTTTAGGATATGTCGCGAAAATCAATGAAAAAGATAAGAAAAAGCTGCAAGAAGAGGGTAAATTCGGTAATTATGCTGGTTCGCACGATATGGGCAAACTGGGTATTGAAAAATTCTACGAAGAGCAGTTGCACGGGCAAGCAGGCTTTGAAGAGGTTGAAATTAACAACCGTGGTAAGGTAATCCGCAAGCTTCGTGACCAAGAAGGTGTGGCGGGTAGTTCCTTACGTTTAACCATCGATATTGAGTTACAACAATACATTCAAGATTTACTTAAAGGGCAGAAAGGCTCGGTGGTGGTGTTGGATGCTCGAGATAGTAGCGTGTTGGCGATGGTGACCAGTCCAAGCTACGATAATAACTTATTCGTGGGTGGTATTTCGGGCAAAGATTACAAAGCCTTGTTGGAAGATCCTGCACGTCCGCTTTACAGCCGTGCAACGCAAGGAACTTATCCGCCAGCCTCAACGGTTAAGCCGTTCTATGCGGTAATGGGCTTAGTCGAAGGCAAAATTACGCCAAATACCACCGTTTTCGACCCTGGTTTTTGGATTTTGCCGGGCACAACTCAGCGTTATCGTGACTGGAAGAAATCGGGGCACGGTTCAACCAATGTGAATAAGGCGATTACGGAATCTTCGGATACTTTCTTCTATCAGCTCGCCTACGACACAGGAATCGACAAAATGGCGGAGTGGATGACCAAATTCGGCTTTGGGCAGAAAACGGGCATTGACTTGTTTGAAGAGTCGGCAGGTGTTTATCCAACCCGCGATTGGAAGCGAGCACGTTACAAAAAGCCGTGGGTGCAAGGCGATACTATTCCTGTTGGGATTGGGCAAGGCTACTGGATTGCCACGCCATTGCAAGTAGCGAAAGCCTTGGCGGTGTTGGTTAATAATGGGCGAGTGAATACGCCGCATTTGATGAAAGAGATCATTCACGCGAACTCGGTGGAACCGTATAAAGATCCGCTGCTTTACGAAGATATCACGGGTGTGCCAGAGCGTTTTTGGAACGTGGCGAAACTGGGGATGTATAACGTAATCAATGCGGGTAATGGTACGGGTAAAAAGGCGGGTGGCTCGTTTTACCGTGCAGCAGGGAAATCGGGAACAGCACAGGTGTTCAACTTGAAAGGCGGAAAATATGATAAAAACGCCTTGAAAAAAGAGTTACACGACCACGCGTGGTTTATTGCTTACGCCCCTTATGATAATCCGAAAGTAGTGGTGGCGGCCATTTTAGAAAACGCAGGCGGCGGCGGTGCGAATGCAGCACCTGTGGTGCGTCAAGTGATGGATTTTGCTTTAACGCATACGCTGAAAAATGAGGGCAATTTGCAAAATTCGCCACAAAATCCACCGCTTGTGTCTCCTGTACCTGCATCCCCTTTGCCAGAGACGATTGAGGAAAATGTGAATGAGTAACCGATTTAGAAAGGTCTTTTGGAAAGTTTTTTCGCTCGATTTATGGCTCTTACTGGGGCTGTGTGCGATTACGGGCTACGGCTTGTTAGTGCTATATAGTGCCAGTGGCGGTAGCGAAAAAATGTTCACTAACCGCGTGGTGCAGGTGTCTTTAGGTTTGGGCGTGATGTTTGTGATGGCGATGATTCCGCCTCGCACCTACAAGCAAGTTTCGCCCTATTTGTATGCGGTGACGATCGTGATGTTGGTCATGGTGGATGTGTTTGGCGAAACCAGTAAAGGGGCTCAACGCTGGCTAAATTTGGGCTTTGTCCGCTTTCAGCCGTCGGAGATTGCAAAATTAGCTGTGCCATTGATGGTAGCGACTTTTTTGAGTAATCGACCGTTGCCACCGAATTTCCGCGACACCGCGATTGCATTGACGATTATTGTGTTTCCAACCTTACTTGTGGCAGCACAACCCGATTTGGGCACCTCAATTTTGGTTTGTGCCGCAGGAATTTTCGTGCTTTTCTTGGCGGGATTAAGTTGGAAATTGATTTCTGCAGGCGTGGTCTTTTTGGCGGGATTTATTCCGATAATGTGGTTTTTTTTGATGCACGATTATCAAAAAACGCGGGTAATGACCTTGATTGACCCCGAGAAAGATCCGCTTGGTGCGGGTTACCATATTATTCAATCGAAGATTGCGATTGGTTCGGGTGGCTTGCACGGCAAGGGCTGGATGGAAGGCACGCAATCACAGCTGGAATTTTTGCCAGAACCGCATACCGACTTTATTTTTGCGGTATTAAGCGAAGAGCACGGAATGATTGGGGTACTGATTCTGCTCGGCATTTATCTCTTTATTATTGCACGTGGTTTAATGCTCGGCGCGAAGTCAGATAATGCGTTTGGACGCATTCTTTCGGGCGGCACGGCATTACTCTTTTTTGTGTATGTTTTTGTAAATATTGGGATGGTGAGTGGCATTTTGCCCGTAGTTGGTGTACCCTTACCGCTGTTTAGCTATGGTGGAACGTCTTATGTGACGTTAATGGCTGCGTTTGGATTGATGATGTCAAGCTATGTACATCGTAAAAAACCACACAGCGATAACCCCTATAACAAGCTAAAATAGTAAGAAAAACAAAGGCTTGGCTTACATTATCTTGAAGCTTAGGCTTTTGTTTTTTGAATAAATTTAATCAAACATTAAACTTTTGCTTTTTTGCGGTATCAAAAAGTATAGACAAAGTCAGTTATCGATTAGATTAACAGTCACTATTTTCTCAATCAGTGATAACTTGTTGAGAAAATGGGCAATACAAACATCGTTACAAACGAAACGATATCAAAATGAGGAATACATACTTATGCGATTAAGTAAAATTGTAACCCTGTTGTTAGCTGGATTCTTCACATTCGGAACATTGAATTCTGTTGCAGCAACTAAACACGCAAAAACGGCGATTGTGTCAAAACAGACAAAGGCACAAACTCCAAAGAAAACGCTAAAAGACGCTTCAAAAGCGAAATTTATAAAAGCTGAAGCGAAAAAACAATCTAAAGTGGCAAAACAAGCGGTGAAATCCGCTAAGAAAAATGCAAAGAAGCCCCTTTCTTTGACAGAAAAATATAAGAATACACCACGTAAGCATTTGCAATCTGGTGTGGCAAGTTACTATGCGGATAAATTTAACGGACGCCGTACAGCAAATGGCGAACGTTTTGATAACACAGCGATGACAGCTGCTCATCCGTCTTTACCTTTTGGCACATTGATTGAAGTGACCAATATGCGTAACGGCAAGAAAGTGGTTGTTCGGGTGAATGATCGTGGTCCTTATACTCACGCTCGAGTGTTAGATTTATCGAGAAATGCAGCACACCAATTAGGTATGCATAACACCGGCACAGCCAAAGTGAAAGTTGCTGTGTTAGACAAAAACAAACGATTAGAATTAGCAGAAAAGAGTTAATTTTACTCAGTTTGTTTCAATCCATTATAAAAAGGGGTTGTTGAGAATTCAACAAGCCCTTGATGAGTTTATAGAGATTCTCAACCCAACGTTATCGGACACTTTATATGAAAAAAAGATTATTAAAACTTGCTGGCCTTTCTGCCTTAATCCTTTCTTCAACCGCTTTAGCGGATGCCACTACGGATTTTGGTATTGCTGCACCGCAATTGAATGCTCAAACTTATATTTTAATGGATTACAACTCTGGTGCGGTATTAGCGAGTCTTAATCCCGATCAACGTCAATACCCTGCCTCGCTAACTAAAATGATGACCGCTTATGTTGTGGGCGAAGCAATAAAACAAGGTAAAGTACACAATAGTGATGTTTACACCGTGAATGAAAATTCGTGGGCACAAAAATTCCCTGGTTCATCATTGATGTTCTTAGACTTGAATAAACAAGTGACCGTAGGCGAGTTAATGAAAGGCTTAATCATCGTTTCAGGTAACGATGCAGCAGTGGCTTTAGCAGAGCATACATCAGGATCGCAAGCTTCTTTCATTGATGAAATGAATAAGCATGCTCAACGTTTCGGCTTGCAAAATACGCACTTTACCACCGTGCACGGTTTAGATGACCCAAATCAATACTCTTCAGCACGCGATATGGCGATTATTGGCACTCACGTGATCCGTGATCAGCCAGAAGAGTACAAAATTTATTCAGAAAAAGAATTCCAATATAACGTGAAAAAACCACAGCCAAACCGTAACGGTTTATTGTGGGATAAAACCATGAACGTGGATGGAATGAAAACAGGGCATACCGATAAAGCAGGCTATAACTTGGTAGCGTCAGCGACCAATTCAAATATGCGTTTGATTTCTGTGGTAATGGGCGTGCCGACTTATAAAGGTCGTGAAGTGGAAAGCAAAAAATTACTTCAATGGGGTTTTGCGAACTTTGAAACGGTGAAATCTCTACCAGCAGGTAAGGCGGTACAAGAAGAGAGCGTGTACTACGGTGATGTAAACAAGGTACAATTAGGTTCTGTGCAAGATAGTTTTATCACGATTCCAAAAGGCAAAGCGGGCGAGCTTAAAGCACGTTATGAATTAGACAATAAAGGCTTAGAAGCCCCTCTAGAGCAAGGTCAAGTCGTTGGCAAAGTGATTTACCAATTAGATGGCAAAGATATTGCTTCAACACCACTTCAAACCTTACAAGCCGTAGGCGAAGCGGGTATTTTTGGTCGTGCGTGGGACTGGGTCGTACTCACTGTGAAAAGCTTGTTTAACTAATCAGCTCTTGCAACAGAAAATTTAGACCTTATATAGGCACGCAACAAGCGGTAGGATTTTTGCAAAAGTTTGCCAAAATCTTACCGCTTCATATATTAAAGAGAGGAAAGAATATGACAAATAAAACTGTAAACTTACAAGATTTACCCCAAGCGAAATTAAAAGACTTACTTGAATTTCCGTGTGATTTCACTTTCAAAGTGGTAGGCACGCATCGCGATGGTTTAGTGGATGATGTAGTCGCTGTGACTCAAAGTCACGTAAAAGGTGATTATACACCTCGTGAACAACGTAGCAGCAAAGGCACTTATAATTCGGTTTCGATTGATATTGTGGCTGAACACATCGGTCAAGTAGAAACCCTTTATGAAGAACTTGCGAAAATTGAAGGCGTAAGAATGGTACTTTAATGAATTTCTTTTATTGCGGAGAATAAATCTCGTGAGATTTCCCTCTCCCATAAGGGGAGGGGAATTAATATTTTTATCTCAAAATCCCCACTATGAACACAACACTGATTATTCGCCAATTGGGCGTGCAACCTTATGAAAAAATCTGGCATAAAATGCAGGATTTTACTGACAACCGCACCGAAGAAACTGAAGATGAAATCTGGCTGGTGCAACACCCCAGCGTTTTTACACAAGGCTCAGCGGGCAAGCCGGAACACCTCATTCATCAAACTAATATTCCTGTCGTGCAATCGGATCGAGGCGGGCAGATTACCTATCACGGAATTGGTCAGCAGGTGATGTATGTGCTGATCGACATCAAGCGCTTAAAAGCCCAAGGACACGACGTTTCTGTACGTGATTTAGTCACCGCTCTTGAGCAATGTGTGGTGAAAACCTTGGCGGATTATGGCGTAGAAAGCTATCCAAAACCAGATGCACCTGGGGTTTATGTGGAAGGGCGAAAAATCTGCTCATTAGGACTTCGTATTCGTAAAGGCTGTTCGTTCCATGGGCTAGCACTTAATATCAATATGGATTTATCACCGTTTCACAACATCAATCCGTGCGGTTATGCGGGGCTTGAAATGTGCCAATTAAGCGAATTGAACAATCAGAACAATTTAACCTGTGAGGATGTCTCCCCAAAATTGGTCGCTCACTTTGCTGCGATTTTAGGCTATAATGTGCAACAATTTATTAACAACGAGGAAAACGAATTTTAATGACAACGGCAACCAATACGCCTGCGAAACTCGCCCCGTTTAAAATGGAACGCGGTGTGAAATATCGTGATGCAGCGAAAACCTCTGTTATCCAAGTCCGCAATATCGACCCAGACCAAGAGTTACTCAAAAAACCGAGCTGGATGAAAATTAAACTGCCAGCAAGTTCGGCAAAAATCGACAGTATTAAAAACGGGATGCGTCGCCACGGCTTACACTCAGTGTGTGAAGAAGCTTCTTGCCCTAACTTGCACGAATGCTTCAACCACGGTACAGCAACCTTTATGATTATGGGGGCAATTTGTACCCGCCGCTGCCCATTCTGTGATGTAGCACACGGCAAACCACTTCCGCTTGACCCAGATGAACCGCGTAAAGTGGCAGAAACTGTGCAAGATATGAAGCTAAAATATGTGGTAATTACTTCGGTAGACCGTGATGATTTGCCAGACCGTGGCGCTGCCCACTTTGCGGCAACCGTGCGAGAAATCAAGGCGTTAAATCCAGAGTGTAAAGTGGAAATTCTTGTGCCAGACTTCCGTGGACGTGTCGAACAAGCGGTTGCAATTTTGAAACAAAATCCACCTGATGTGTTCAACCACAACTTGGAAAATGTACCACGCTTATATCGCGAGGTTCGTCCTGGGGCGGATTATCACTGGTCGCTCGAATTGCTTAAAATCTTTAAAGAAGAGTTCCCAGATATTCCAACTAAATCGGGCTTAATGGTCGGTTTAGGCGAAACTAACGAAGAGATTTTGGAAGTAATGCGTGACTTACGTGCTCAAGGCGTAACGATGCTCACCGTAGGGCAATACCTCCAACCAAGTCGTCACCACTTAAAAGTAGAACGCTACGTGCCACCTGAAGAGTTCGATATGTTCCGCACCGAAGCCGAAAAAATGGGTTTCGAACACGCAGCCTGCGGACCATTCGTGCGTTCATCTTACCACGCTGATCTACAAGCAAAAGGTGAGATTGTTAAATAGATAGGTGTGTAAACCTTTCACAAGCGGTCGAGATTTGCAAAAGTTTTGCAGATTTCGACCGCTTTGTTTTTGGATATGACCAGCGGAAATTACCCCATTAAGCGGTCGAATTTATGCTAAAATTCGCAAAATTTTATTTACTAGGATTTACTCTCTCCCACAAGGGGCGAGGGAAAATAATCAGGAACCCCCTATGTTAAAACAAGTCTCAGAAAGCTTGCTCGCACCAAGTGGCGTGGAGCTTTCACACCTTTCTCAAGTATTAGATCACTTCGCTAGCCGTCAAATTGACTATGCGGATCTCTATTTCCAACTCAGTCAAGATGAAAGTTGGGCGTTGGAAGATTCCATCATCAAAGAAGGTGGCTTTTATATCGACCGCGGCTTTGGCGTGCGTGCTGTTTCAGGCGAGAAAACGGGCTTTGCCTATGCTGACCAAATCGGCTTGAGCCAGCTCAATCAATGTGCAGAAGCGGCACGTTCTATCAGCAGCGAAAGCGGTCAATTATTGGTAAAAAATTTCAAAGAAACGACCGCTTGCCAGCGTTATGCAGCGATCAATCCGCTTGAAACTTTAAGCCGTGAGCAGAAAGTGGACTTACTGCATTTAGTGGATAAAGTGGCTCGTGCCGAAGATCCTCGAGTGGTGCAAGTGAATGCGAATGTATCGGCGATTTATGAAGAGATGTTAGTCGCTGCAACTGATGGCACGTTGGCGGCAGATATTCGCCCACTGGTGCGTTTGTCAGTATCGGTATTGGTGGAGGAAAATGGCAAGCGTGAACGTGGCTCATCAGGTATGGGCGGTCGCTATGGCTTAAATTTTTTCTTAGAGCCACACATCATCAATGGCGAAATGGTTGGCTATAACCGTGCGGAATATTTAGCGAAAGAAGCAGTGCGAATGGCGTTAGTGAACTTGGACGCAATGCCTGCTCCTGCCGGCACAATGCCGATTGTACTCGGTGCGGGTTGGCCAGGAATTTTACTCCACGAAGCAGTTGGACACGGACTGGAAGGTGATTTCAACCGTAAAGAATCCTCGTTGTTTACAGGCAAAATTGGTGAGTTAGTGACTTCACCACTTTGTACCATTGTTGATGACGGTACAATCCAGAATGCCCGCGGTTCAATGACGGTTGATGATGAAGGCGTACCTTCTCAACGTAATGTATTAATCGAAAACGGCATCTTGAAAGGCTATTTGCAGGACAAGCTCAATGCCCGTTTAATGGGCGTGGCTCCAACAGGCAACGGCAGACGTGAATCTTATGCCCACTTGCCAATGCCACGAATGACTAACACTTACCTCACCGAAGGCAACCATGAATTTGACGAGATGATCGAATCGGTAGAATACGGTATCTACGCCCCGCATTTCAGCGGCGGGCAGGTGGACATTACCTCGGGCAAATTCGTGTTCTCCACTGCAGAAGCCTACTTAATTGAGAAAGGCAAAATCACCAAACCTGTGACGGGTGCAACCTTAATCGGCAGTGGCATTGATGCGATGCAACAAGTTTCGATGGTCGGCAAAAAAATGGAAATCGACCCAGGGATCGGCACTTGCGGCAAAGAAGGGCAAAGCGTGCCAGTAGGTGTCGGACAACCAACGGTGAAATTGGATAAAATTACCGTGGGGGGAAGGGGGTAAGCAATCTCCAATCTATCGATAATATGGAAAATTAAGATGGCTATTAAACATCGTCCGAAAGTGGGCGAATTATTAGAATGTGATTTTGGAGTATGGGCTGATCCAGAAACGGTAAATGGACATATCAAGCCTGAGATGATTAAAAGGCGGCTGGTTGTTGTATTAAATGGTGATATTGATGGGCAAAGTGCGGTAGTTGTTCCTATTTCATCAACAAAAGCTTATGGCAGATTAGCTACATATCACGAATACTTAAGCCCTGATTTAATTCAAGAAACGGCATTCTATGAAAAACGAGATCGTTGGGCAAAAGCGGAACACACTCATTTTGTAAGTACAAAGAGGTTGTATTATATTTTTGACAAAGGTAAGAAATTAAGCCAAAAGTTGCCAAATGATGTGGTGGCGGAAATTCAGAAAAAAGTACTGATTGCGGTGAGTGGGAAAAGGATACTTGATACTCTATAACAGGAAATTGTACAACTGAAAGAGAAGTTGAATAATCAAGAATAAAGCCATATAATAAAGGCGTTCGGCATAGACCGCTTAATTTTTTATCGGCATAGACCGCTAAAGGAAAAAGGCAATGATAGTAATATCGTTGCCTTTTTCTTTTTATGTTCATCTCTATGAAACAAACACCTGCTGCACCAGCACCATATAAAACAGTGTGCCGACGGAAATGGAGAGGAACATATTCTTCTTCCAGAAATGTAACGCTAACACTAACGCACCTGCGATAAAGTCGGGCAAGCCGCGGTGTCCGGCGAAAATATCAATGTTTTTGTAGCAGTAGATCACCAACATTCCAAACATCGCGGCGGGCAGCACTTTGCCGAGGTAGCGGATATATTCGGGAATCGGGCGGTTGGCGGGGAAGAGCCAAAACGGCACCAAGCGGGTGATTTGCACCGCTAAAACGCAAAGCCCGATGGTAATGATGTGTTCGGTAACAGTCATTTGCTTTCCCCCAATTTTACCGTTTCAAGTTTTCTTGCCAGCTGTGGGCGGCGTAGGGTTAATATAACCCAAATGCCAATCAGTGTTGGAATTAGAAAATGCTCTTTCCCGACCATAATCAGCGATATAAACGCGATACCTAAGCCGAGCAACGAGCTTTCGTGCGATTTTTCTTTCAGCCAATTTTCCGCAAAAATGACCAAGAAAAGGGCAGTCATCGCAAATTCTACGCCTGCTAAATTCACAGGCAACATACCTCCGAAGAGGTTGCCGAGTGTAGCACCGATGACCCAATATAAGTGCAAATAGAAGGTTACGAAGAACATATACCAGCCTTTGTCGATGCCTGCGGGGATTTGTGCCATATAGTTGAGTGAGAAGGATTCATCGACCAGTCCGCTAATCAAATACCACCGTTTTTTGCCAAGATGTGCACCGTATTTTTCCAGCATTGAGATGGCGTAGAAAATCTGGCGACCGCTCACCATCAAAGCAATCAGAAATACGCTTAACGGCGAAAAAGGTGCGACTAACGCACCTGCGGCGATAAATTCGACCGAGCCTGCGTAGATGAGGAGTGCCATCAGCATAGGATATAACACACCAAAGCCGATTGCTTTCATATAAACCCCGTAGGCGATGCCTAGAAAGAGAAAACCTACGATCATCGGTGCACTATAAGGTAGCACTGCTTTTGCTGCAGATTTGATACGTTGAGCATGAGAAGGCTCAAGAGTTGTGGATTGCATAAAGATTATTTTTGAAATGAAATGGAGTGAAGATGATACACGAAAATGGCGTTGGGTGTAATGTGTTCGTATCGTTTCCTTTAAAAGTAAATTATAATGTAACGTTTTAACATCACTCTCTTATTATTTCCCTCCCTCCGTTCACGGAGGGAGGTGCCGAAGGCGGAGGGAGGGGAAACAAGCGGTTATTTTTCGCTAACATTTTGCAACTACGTTGCATTCCTCCCTCAGTCACTTCGTGACAGCTCCCTCCACAAGCAGAGGGAGCGAAGCTCTTAACAAAGGAACACAAAATGGCGTGGGTACAAATTCGTTTAAATAGTACAGATAAACAAGCTGAGCGAATCAGCGATTTTTTAACCGAAATTGGGGCGGTGTCGGTCACCTTTATGGATAGCCAAGATACCCCGATTTTTGAACCGCTTCCAGGCGAAACACGCTTGTGGGGCAATACCGATGTAGTCGGTTTATTCGATGCGGAAACCGATATGAGCGTGATTGTCGAGGCGTTGATTATCAGCCGTTTGGTCACACCAGATTTTGCCCACAAAATCGAGCAAATTGAAGATAAAGATTGGGAGCGTGAATGGATGGATAACTTCCACCCAATGCAGTTCGGCAAACGCTTGTGGATTTGCCCAAGCTGGCGTGAAGTGCCAGATCCAAATGCGGTGAATGTAATGTTAGACCCAGGCTTAGCGTTCGGCACAGGCACGCACCCGACCACAGCACTCTGCTTGCAATGGCTAGATGGCTTAGATTTAACGGGTAAAACGGTGATTGATTTCGGCTGCGGTTCGGGTATTCTCGCCATTGCTGCACTGAAACTGGGGGCGAAACGTGCGATTGGTATCGACATCGACCCGCAAGCAATTTTGGCTTCGACCAATAATGCTGAAGCGAATGGTGTGGCGGATCGCCTAGAGTTGTTCTTAGCTAAAGATCAGCCAGCAGATTTACAAGCGGATGTGGTGGTAGCGAACATTTTGGCGGGGCCGCTGAAGGAGTTAGCACCGAATATCATCACATTGGTGAAACCGCAAGGAGATTTAGGTTTGTCAGGTATTTTAACCACGCAAGCGGAATCGGTCTGCGAAGCGTATGCTCATGATTTTAACCTCGATCCTGTGGTGGAAAAAGAAGAGTGGTGCCGCATTACGGGTGTGAAGAAATAATAAAATCAGCGGTGAAATTTGCACTTTATTTTGCTAATTTCACCGCTTGCTGTTTTAAAACACTGCTTCCAAACGCATAAACCCGTTGAAGTAGTGCCCTCGATTATTATCTTTATCGTTATAAAGACTAATTTCAGGCTGAATAAAGAGCCATTTTCTTAAAATTGGTTGACGATAGGTAACAAAAGGCCCCCAAGTATTAAATTTTGAGCGGTCTTTATCGAATCGCCCACCGGTAAATATGCCATAACTTAGGGTTTTAAAACCAGAAAAAGTATGTTGACGGTAAAGGCTATTGCCCCAGCCTGTTTCTTCTTCCTTATTATGTGTATATTGCAAGAAAGTATGGTTCATAATAAAAGTGCTGTTGCTATCAATATAACGGTTTTCTAAGTTAGTTCGTAAATAGTGACGACTACGTGAGCCATAACGGTAAATTTGTTCGAGACGCGTGCTGAAATTTTCTGTCCATTCCTGTTTTTTGCTGATTCGCAAACGTCCAAATATATCTCCCATTGAGCGTAAACCCACATCAAAATCTGTTTTTACACCAAATTCTTTTGCGGCATTTGACCAACGCAAAGCCATTGATGCATTGTCATTTCTGGCTTGGCGAGCATCATAGTTGCGATTCCGTTCTAAATTTTCGTAGTTTTTCCCAATACGGTTTTTATCGCGGGATTGGTTCTCAATATCCTCATCCCCGAATACGACGCTCAAATGTTTTTTCAATACAGGTAATTTAATTTTACCGCGCACACGAGGTTTGTAAGTAAAGCGGCTGTAGCGGTTCCACTCCATATCCATCATTACGCGTAAGCTTGCTGAGGCGGGTTTGCTCTGGTCAGTTTCGCCTAACCAATCATTAATATTATTTGACCAACTGTGAAGCGATTGTTTAACTGTTTTATGTTGTTGATCTGCCCAAGTGTTTTCGGGCTCTTCTACATTACTTTGTTCGGCATAGGCGTAAAGGCTTATAGTTGCAATAAAGGCTGGGATTAGGTAGCGGGATCTGTTCATTGTGAATCTCTTTGATTGGTTGGAATATGAGAGATAATAATCCAAAACAGAGAGGGATTCAAAAGGATTAAAAGAAAAAGCGGTCTGATATGCAAAAACTTTTGCAAAATCGACCGCTTGTGATGATTGAATGATTGCCCGTAATACGCATTCGCACCGTGTGAGCAATTCAGATTGTATTAAGTTGATTTGCGGAAGGTTTCTACCACCGTTTCTATTAATTTTTCTTAGGTAGAACTAAACATACAGCAGCAGATAAAATCACTAATGCTACGCCAACCCAAGATGTGATAGATAAGCTATCATTTAGTAAAATAATCGAAAACAAAACACCAAAAACAGGCTCTAATGCGAGAAATATTCCGCTTTTATTTGTTTCTGTTTCCGATAATCCTTTATTCCAAGCCCAGTTTGCAAATAAACTACAGCCTATACCTAAATAAAGTAATGCTATTATTGAAGAGTATGAGAAATTGATATTCCAGTTTTTTACTAATAACAACATAAAAGGTAAACCGATTAACGTTCCTAATTGCAACGATAATGCGGTATAAACTTTAGGATTTAAATTACCTAATACGGATTTTGATAATCTTAGCCATAATGCAACAACAATTGTTGAAGCGAGGACTAATAAGCAGCCAACTAATAAAAATACGCCAATAAATGCAATTATTCCTAATAACCAAATAGTTAAAGAGGCTTTTTCTTTAAAAAAAAGCTGACCAATTAAAATAACCATCAAGGGTTCTATACCGATCATAGTGGCTGCACTTGAAGCTGACGTATATTGCAAACCAATAAATTGCAATAAGAATGTGGCTGGGTAAGTTAAAAATCCTAATAAAGCAATTTTTTTTCCAATCTACATCTGATTTACTATTCTTTTTTATAAATCTCAATGTAATAGGGAATAAAATAACTCCCGCAATAATCAACCTAAATAAAACAACTAATGCAGGATCTAATGTTTCATAGGCAAATTTGCCTGCAATAAAAGATGTTCCCCATAAGAATGAAGCAAGTAAGAGATAAATCATATTATTTGCCCTCTTTATTTTCTAAAATGAGTAATTTTCTTTATAGTTAATATGAATAACTTTTGAATGATTATACATTTTAAATTCTACTCTATTAGTCAAAAATTTGTTCTGATAAATTCTTTAATGGTATCTAAAGATGCTACATCACTGGTGAAAAGTGACTTGTAAAATAGGAATGATTGGAGAAGTTCCAGTACTTAAAACAACATTGCTAGCATAAAACTTTTTTGAAGTTCCTTCATTATTAAGATGAGAAACAACCGACTGCAAGTATTGCTCAAATTCCCATCTCTTTGTGAATTTAAAATCTGCAATCGTATATTCCTCTAATCACAGGTTAAACAAAAATTTAACTTATTTTTAACTATATCAACACTAATACTTTAAACAAATCAGAACAGTATAATTTATAATAGAAAAAGTCTATTTTTAGACTAACACCACTTCTAGCCCTTTCGTTCTCAGGGCTTGAATTATCACTAGATCAGCCTCTCTGCCTGTAATTAATACATCAATTTCGTTTAGCTTGCTAAATAACATTCCGACTTGTTTGCCCAATTTGGTACTATCGACTAACGCAATAAATTTGTGTGCCTTGCGAGCAAGGGCTTGTTCGGAGTTGGCTAAAATCATATCGGTTTTATATAAGCCTTCTGGGGTAAAACCTTTTCCGCTAGTGAACATCACATCCGCAAAATAGTTATTTTCGTGCTGATTGTTTAAGGATAATGTGATTCGTTCATTGCGGTTATATTGCCCGCCCATAATTACTAAATTCTCGTGATTGTGCTCAATTAAGTAGTTTGCAAGCGGTAGAAAATTGGTGATGATTTGCAAATGTTTGCCGCAGAGTTGGTTGCCCAGTAATTGTATTGTTGAACCTGCGGTTAAAATTACGCTTGCACCATCAAAACAGTATTTACTTGCTGCTTCGGCAATACGCTGTTTTTCGCTGACATTATTGATTTGGCTAGAAAAATATCGCCCTGTGTTTGATTCAATCGCCTTCGCCCCGTTACGAACTTTATGCAATTTGCCTTGTTCGTGCAGTTTGTTTATGTCACGGCGTGCTGTAGCGGGGGAAATTTCAAGTAAATCAATAATCTCGTTGGTAGATAGCATCTTTTTTTCTTCCAGTAACGAAAGTAATTGTTTATGTCTATATATTTCGTTCATTGGCAATCCTTTTGTTGTGGTGTTTAATCAATGAACTGTAACTTTATTTTTACCTATACTTTCCTCTCTCCGTTTACGGAAAGAATGAATTGAGGTAAGGAATGTTTTTACAATATTGATTTAAACTGAAGATTTAGTGCTTGTTAGAAGCTATCATTGAAACTGTGTGGGTGGTGATTTTACCGTGTTTAGCAAATAGGATTGAAAGAATCCAACTTTCGTAAGTGATTTCATTAACGTTCATCATAGTGTGCTCATCGCTGTATTCAATTACGGAAAATCTAATCATTTTAAATCATAAATAGTCAAAAAAATTTGTAAAATGCTTTTGATTGATTTTGTGATCTAATTCTCATTTTTAATGTATTCAGACGAAACGAGATTCTATCTGCTTGGACTTGAAAAAAAGGAGGGTTCGTTATATATTGAGAAGTGGAAAGGTGGTAGAGCTTGCCCCACTACCTTTAATTTTTAGATAAGTTTATCAGGCTCGTGCCTCAGATTGACTTAATAATTATCTTATTATAAAAGTCATAGTTTATTGAACATTGTGACTTTTTATTTTCTTCATTTGCAAAAAATCGCTTATATCCTACCGCTTGAAAAATAAAATGTGGTCAACCCTAAAAATAATCAAAAATAATCTTTATTTATCAAAAAAGGTGGTTGTCGTGCAGCCATTACATCTATTTTGCTGAATGATACTCTCACTCAACAGCGTCTTTTTGACGTAATTTGATTTTAAAATAAAAGGTTCTCTTATGGAAATGCTCAGTGATATTCTGGTCTTTTTAAAAGATCAGGTGTTAAATAAAGCACCTTTCTTACTTGGTATTGTTGCCTGCTTGGGCTACATTCTGCTTAAAAAAGATTCCACTACTATTATTAAAGGCACCATCAAAACCATTGTAGGTTTTATGCTTGTGCAAGCAGGTTCTGGCTTCTTGGTCAACAACTTTAAACCAGTGATTGAAGGTTTATCGAAATTCCACCACTTAACTGGTGCGGTGATTGACCCATACACCAGTATGCAAGCGACCATTCAAACGATGGCGGATAACTATGCGTGGGTGGGGTATGCAGTAATCGGTGCATTGTTGCTTAACATCTTATTAGTGGTGTTCAGAAAATTCACTGGTATTCGTACTATTATGCTGACAGGTCACATTATGTTCCAACAAACAGGTTTGGTGGCGGTGTTCTATATGATCATCGGTGCATCAATGTGGGAAACGGTGATTTATACCTCGGTGTTAATGGCTCTCTATTGGGGCATCTCTTCTAACATTATGTATAAACCAACCCAAGCAGTAACAGTCGGGGCAGGTTTCTCAATTGGTCACCAACAACAAATCGCGTCTTGGATTGCAACTAAATTAGCACCAAAACTCGGTGATAAAAACGACTCTGTTGACCATATGAAATTACCGAAATGGTTACACATCTTCCACGACAGTATCTCTGCAACCGCATTGGTAATGACCATCTTCTTCGGTATTATTCTTCTCTCATTCGGTTTAGACAACCTCCAACAAATGGCGGGCAAAACCCACTGGTCTATGTACATTCTTGAAATGGGCTTGAAATTTGCGGTAGCGATTCAAATCATCGTAACGGGTGTGCGTATGTTCGTGGCGGAATTGTCTGAAGCCTTCAAAGGTATCTCTGAACGCTTAATTCCAAACTCAGTTCTCGCGATTGACTGTGCGGCAATCTACGCTTTCTCACCAAATGCGATGGTATTCGGCTTTATGTGGGGTGCGATTGGTCAATTCGTTGCCGTGGGCATGTTGCTCGGCTTTAGCTCACCAATCTTAATCATCCCAGGCTTCATCCCAATGTTCTTCTCTAACGCAACCATCGGTGTGTTCGCAAACCAATTCGGTGGCTGGAAAGCGGTAATGAAAATCTGTTTCGTGATGGGTATGATTGAAGTGTTCGGCTCTGCGTGGGTAATCCAAATGCTTGCCAGCCAAGGCACCACTTTCAACGGCTGGATGGGTATGGCTGACTGGGCGCTATTCTTCCCACCAATCCTACAAGGTATAATCAGCGTACCAGGCTTCTTCTTCGTGATTGTTGCCCTTGCATTAGTTTATATGTTCTTTGCCTCACGCCAATTACGTGCTGAAGAAGCAGAAGCGAAAGCCAAAGGTTTAACCCTTGATCAATTAGATGGCTACGGCTTAGACCAAGCACAAGCAAAAACAGAACAAGCGGTCGAAAAAGCGGAAAGTTCTGCAAATATTGATGCAAAACCTGTGCGTATTCTTGCAGTGTGCGGTTCAGGTCAAGGCTCATCAATGATGATGAAAATGAAAATTAAACAATACCTTGATAAACGAGGCATTCCAAACGTAATGGACTCTTGCGCAGTTACCGACCACAAAGGTAAAGTTTCAGGCGTGGACATCATCGTTTGCTCAAAACACTTACAAGATGAAATCGTCCAAGAAGGTCGCGTCTCTGTGCTAGGTGTACAAAATATGCTGAACCCTAACACCTTCGGTGAAGAACTCTTGACGTTGATTAAAAAATATCAATAAATTTTAACTCTATCTCTTCGCTCCATCCGTGAACGGAAGAAGCGAAGCGGTTGCCCTAGGCTCAAAAAAGAAAAGGACACTCTATGTTAAAAGAATCCCTCATTGAAAATCACTCCATCGCCCTCAACCAAACCGCTGTTTCTTGGCAAGAAGCCATCAAAATCGGCACAGACTTACTCGTTAAAGCGGGCACTATCGAACCTCGCTACTACGACCACATCATCAGCAACATCGAAAAAATGGGACCTTACATCATTCTAGCCCCAGGCTTAGCCATGCCACATGCTCGCCCAGAAGAGGGTGTGATCAAAGCCTCTTTTGCATTGGTCACATTAAAAGAGCCAGTGACTTTTGAAGGCGAAGACGAACCTGTGAGTGTATTCATTATCCTCGCAGGCAGCGATTCTGACCGTCACATGGAAGGCTTAATGGAAATTACCCAAGTGCTAGACGACGAAGAGAGTGAAACTGGTGTGAACCTCGACAAAGTCCTCGCCTGCAAAACCGCAGAAGATGTGTATGTGATGATTGATGCGGCATTAAATGCGTAAAGCGATGAAAGAAGATCGTATCCATAATGATGTTCAGGTATCGATTTTTAGGTGGTTGTAAAAGCGATTTAAGAGCTTTTGCAACAATTTTGTCTACTATGCCAATAAAACCGCTTTCAAGCGGTTTTGTTTTATCTTAGATTTACAAATTACTCTATAAAATCAACCGCTTACCGCCGTTCTAGTAAGAATAATTCCCATCACAGTCAATAAAATTCCACCGACCAAATGCAATCCTAACGTTAAACTAAATTCCAACCATTTTCCTGTTAAGAGTTTCTCGCTTAATTCGGCAGAAAAGCTAGAAAAAGTGGTGAAACTGCCAAGAAATCCCGTGATAATTAGTAATTTCTGCTGATCGTGCAGCGATAATCCCATTGCAATCCCAATCAACAAACAGCCCGTCCAGTTGGCAATAAGTGTGCCGAAAGCGAAACTGGTAAAAATCGGGTTAAGCCATAAACTGAGCAGCCAGCGGGCGATAGCACCCGTTACAGCACCGACGGAAATCAGTAATACATTCATCATTGCGTTACACTAAAAACAGATGAGGAACGAGGTTCATTACTCCCACCGTTGCAATTGAAAGTAGCAAGCGAGAAGCCCCGAAAATAAAGCCTCGATGCGTACCGTTGTCGAATTTTACCAGCAGATTTGCCATTGCCGTGAGAGCATAAACCTCAATGACAGTGAAAATTACTAAGTAAAGATAAGCAGTGTAAATTGACAAATAATGTAAAGTCAAAAACCACGGAACGACAATCCCGACCGACAAAATTGGGGCAACCCAAGCGGTCTGTTTTGGAGTGAGGTTAATTTTGCGTGAAAAAGTGCTTTGCAAAAGCACAGTTAATAAACCATTCACAAATAGTGCAATGGGCGAATGTTCTGGCAAACCGAGTTTATTGTCGAACAAAAACGGGAAAATCACGAAAAAAGAAGTTGTAATTGAGAGCGGGATAAAGAGCATCAAATGCACAAAGAGAAAATCTTTGGTCATAATGTCACGGATTTGCGAAAAGCGAAATTTCACCAATTTTTGTACCGATTGTATTTGTGAAAACGGCTTAATCATCATCACAAACAAAATCGCTTCAATTGCAAAGCACGCCCAAATGAGAGCATTGATGTGATCGTACTTAATAAACGGAATCACCAAAAGCGGGGCACCCATTGAAGACATTGATGTGACTTTGAGATATTTGCCTTGTAGACGTGTTTTCTCAGCATATTCATCGCCCGCAATTGCGAGTAAACAGGCTTTGGCGTTCGTACCAAATAAGCAACTCCCTAGACCAAAACAGGTGGTGGCAAGTAGTAAGAGAAAGTAGTGATCTGCCGAGAGGAAAAAGATGTAAGCAAGCACATCTAAAAAGCAGCCAAGCAACATCATTTTGGCAAGCCCGAAGCGATCGCCCCAGATGCCTGCAAAAATAGCAAGTGCTTGATTGCAGAAAAAGAGCAACGAGAGCGAAAAAGCGATTTCGCTGTTGCTTAGTCCTTTTTTCTGAAGGTAGATAAAAAAGACCGTTTGCATTGAAAAGAATGCCAATGTGGAGAAAAATCGGCGAATCAAGAGAAGTTTTTGTAGGTACAGCATAAATTAAGATTAGTAGTGCGGCGGTGGTGTTTCTTCTTCGCGAGAAGCCACGTTGCTTGCCGAGATGCCTTTGAATTTTTCCGCCAAATGGCGAACTTGGGTTTGGAGTTTATCAAGGGCGAATTGTTGATCGATCAAAGCTTGATTTAATTCTTCGATCGTTATTTCTTGAAAGGAAACTTTGGTTTCAAGTTCTTCAATTCTGTTAAATAATTCAAGATTTGAGGGCATTTTTAATAAAAAAGGTTGTCATAAAAAGAAATACACTTTACCCTATTGGGCTATATCTTACCAATCTTTTATGAGGAATATAGGATGTTAAACAAAAAATTTACTTTAGTTGCAACATTAATGGCAACATTGGTTGCAGGTTCTGTGATGGCAGAGCAAAAAGCGGATAAAAAATTCGTGGATGATTCATCATACGCAGTCGGTGTGTTGATGGGTAAAAATATCGAAGGGATTGTGGAATCTCAAAAAGCGGTTTTCACTTATAACCAAGATAAAATCTTAGCAGGTGTGCAAGATACCTTGAAAAAAACAGGTAAATTGACCGATGAAGATTTACAAAATCAGTTGAAAGCATTAGATAGCTATCTCTCTTCACAAGAGCAAAAAATTCAAGCGGAAAAATCAAAAGCAACGATTGAGGAAGGTGATAAATTCCGTGCAGAATATGCAAAAACAGCAGGCGTGAAAAAAACTGATTCGGGCTTATTATATAAAATTGAAAAAGCAGGCGAAGGGGCAAGCCCAAGCAAAACGGATATGGTCAAAGTGCACTATAAAGGCACATTACCTGATGGCACGGTATTTGACAGCTCATACGACCGTAATGCACCTGTGGAATTCCAATTAAATCAACTGATTCCAGGTTGGATCGAAGCAATCCCAATGTTGAAAAAAGGTGGTAAAATGGAAATCGTCGTTCCACCTGCATTAGGTTATGGTGATCGTTCGGCAGGTAAAATCCCTGCGAATTCAACCTTAAAATTTGAGATTGAATTGTTGGATTTTAAACCAGCTAAATAATTAGGTAATGTGTAGGGTGGGCTTTTAGCCCACCATTTTTATTTGCATATCAACAGTTAATCGGTGGGATACCCCACCCTACAATCAAATGAGCACTTTCACCCCCTACACCGATGAAGATCATGCTATTCTCGCCTCTTACTTCCCCGTGATTGACGGTATTGCTGCACTCTTGGGCGAACATTGCGAAATCGTGTTACATTCGCTCGAATTTCTTGAACATTCCGCTATTTACGTGGTAAACGGACACAACACTGACCGCAAAATCGGCTCGCCATTAACCGACAAAGCTCTACGCTCGTTACATAATATGCAAACCGACAGCGTCTCCAAACCGTATTTCACACGTGGTAAAGGTGGGGGCGTATTGATGAAATCGGTCACTATCGCTATTCGAAATCGCAAACAGCACGTGATAGGATTTATTTGCATCAATATGAACTTGGATGTGCCGACCTCGCAATTCTTAAACGCCTTCTTCCCACCGCACGAGGAAAACGATACTTCCGTTAATTTCGCTAGCTCAGTCGAAGATCTGGTGGCTCAAACCATCGATCGTACTATTGAAGAGGTAATGAGCGATCGCACGGTTGCCAACAACAATAAAAATCGTCAAATCGTGGTGTCGCTGTTTGAGAAAGGGATTTTTGATATTAAAGAGGCAATCAACCAAGTCGCAGAGCGGTTGGATATTTCCCGTCACACGGTTTACCTTTACATCCGTCAAATTAAGCAAGGTGCAGAAGAGAAAGGAAGCGAATAATGCAGTATGTTTTAGCAATAAAAGGCGAAGTGTATGGCTCACAAGCGGCGTATTTAGCCTATCAATTTGCAGAGCAGTTATTAGCTAGTGGACACGAAATACGCCAGATTTTCTTTTTCCAAAACGGTGTAAGCAATGCGAATATGTTGGTCAATCCCGCAAGCGATGAAGTGAATTTAGTGGAACATTGGAAAAAATTGGCAGAAAATCACCGCTTGTCGTTGCATCTCTGCATCTCTGCTGCACAACGCCGCGGCATTGTTGAAGAGAACCTTGCCAAGCCTTTTATTCTGGCAGGCTTGGGAGAATTCAGCCAAGCCGTGCTCAAAGCCGATAGATTACTGACCTTTTAAAATGAAATATAAATTAGCGATTTTATTTATCCAACCACCTTTTGGCACAAGCATTAGCCGTGAAGGGTTGGATGCCTTGCTTGCCGCCAGTGCATTTTGCGAGGAAGAACAGCTTGCGATCTGTTTCCTCAACGATGGCGTATTCAATTTGATTGCCCACCAACAGCCTGGATTGTTGCTTCAAAAAGATCATATTGCCACTTTCAAATTGATTGAGCTTTACGATTTGACGGAATGTTTTATCTGCAAAGAAAGCCTTGTTGAACGCGGATTAGATAATGCAGAGCTTGTGCTTAAAGAAGCTCAAAAAGTGAGCAAAAACAGACTGTTTGAAGTGTTACATCAAGCCGAAAAAGTGCTGACGTTTTAACAGTGAGGAGATAAATGCTTTATACACTATCCAAAGCCCAATACGACAAGCAAGAACTTACCACCTTGCTTGCCCAACTACAACCGACCGACGCCCTACTTTTATGGCAAGATGGCGTGTTGCAAGCGGTTAAAAATCCGCAACTTTTTGCAAATCGCGAGAACGTATTTGCTCTCACTCAAGATCTGCAAGCCAGAAATCTAACCGTAACCGTAGAAACTATTTCCCTTGAACAAGCAGTGAGATTGACCGAGGGGTTTTATCCGCAGGTGAGTTTATAGCTTAAGCCAACAGTTCACCCACCTTAAACCAATCTGCTCGTCCGTTTAAGAAATCTTGCACTGACATTGGTTTTTTGCCCTGTGGTTGAAGTTGGGTGATGTTTAATACGCCATCTTGAGTGGCAATTTGCAAGCCCGTTTTATCAAAAGCAATTACGGTGCCGAGTGCTTTTTCTTGGTGTGGTAACACATTGGCTTGATAGATTTTTACTCGTTCTTCATTGCCATTCACGTTTACCGTTAAAAATGCAATTGGGGCTGGATTGAAGGCTCGAATATTGCGTTCCAACTGACAAGCAGGCAAATTCCAGTCTAATTTTGCTTCTTCTTTAGTGAGCTTTTCCGCATAGTTTGCCAAATTGTCATCTTGTTTTTTAGGTTTAAATTGTTGGTTTTCTAATCCGTTTAACACTTCGAGTAACGCTGGCGGGGCAAGCTCGGCAAGCTTTTGATAAAGTGAAGCTGAGGTTTCAGTCGGTAAAATATCGGTATACACTTTGTGCAACATATCGCCTGTGTCTAAACCGATGTCCATCTGCATAATGGTTACGCCTGTTTGGCTATCACCTGCCCAAATCGCACGTTGAATAGGGGCTGCACCTCGCCAACGTGGAAGGATTGAACCGTGCACGTTCAAACAGCCATATTTAGGTGCATTTAACACCGCTTCAGGCAGAATCAAACCATAAGCAACCACCACCATCACATCCGCATTTAAGGCTTTAAGCTCTGCTTGCACTTCTTCTTTACGCAACGATTTCGGCTGATAAATAGGAATATTGTGCGTTTCGGCAAGTTGTTTGACGGGGCTAGCTTGTAGTTTTTTACCTCGGCCCGCAGGTTTGTCGGGTTGGGTGTAAACGGCGATGACGTTGTGTTCTGAATTAAGCAAGGCTTGTAGATGTTGGGCGGCGAAATCAGGAGTGCCCGCAAAGATAATATTGAGTTTTGACATAATCGAATAAAGTAGATGAATGATGGGGGATTTTAGCAGAAAATAGAGTAATTTCTTCGTTTTTTCTTCTGCCAAATCTCCCCTACCCCTCTTTGCTAAAGAGGGGATTAGATCACAGTAAATTTAAATTTTGCTTTTTTACTTTAACATTATAAAAATGTAAATGAGTCAGATAAATTTTATTTAATAAAGAAATATCCCCTCTTTAGCAAAGAGGGGTAGGGGAGATTTGGCAGCAGTAATTAACGAAGAAATTAAGCAATATAATTAAGCTTTTTTTGCTAAAATACGCCCAATTTGTTGCAATAAGAGAACAGAATGGAATTTTTTATCCCAAAATCGGAGGCGATTTTTGAGGAAGAGATCAAAAAAAGCCGATTTATAACCTACCTTCGCCACACGGAAGGGATGGAGCAATCCAAGGCATTTTTAGCGGAGATAAAAGCCTTGCATCCGTCTGCTCGTCATTGGTGTTGGGCAACGGTAGCAGGAATGCCTACAGACTCGCAACAATACGGTTTTTTGGACGATGGCGAGCCTTCTGGCACAGCAGGAAAGCCGATGTTAAGTTATTTGCTTGGTTCAGGCTTGGGCGAAATTACTGCTGTGGTAGTGCGTTATTATGGTGGTATTTTACTGGGTACAGGCGGGCTAGTTAAGGCTTATGGTAATGGTGTGCAACAGGCACTGTTGAAACTTGAAACAATTCGTAAAGTATTGCGAGAAAATTACCGCTTGCAGTGTGAATATGAGCAATTTAATACGATCAGTCACTTGTTGCAAGATTGGGATATTGAGATACTCGAACAGCAATTTAGTGAGAAAATCGTACTTCGTTGGGCGGTAAATCCTGCTCAAGTTGAGCAAATTCAAGACTCGCTTACGCAACGTTTTGCGGGGCGGTTAGTGTTAGAGAAAGAAGAGTAATAAGGTGCAGTTTTTAACGATTATTCGCATTGTTGGCGTGTTAGTAATGAGCTTTTCGCTCACGATGCTGTTGCCTGCGGTGGTTGCCTTAATTTACGGCGACGGCGGTGGACGTGAGTTCTTAGAATCCTTTGCGCTTACGTTTGCAGTAGGGGCAACTCTTTGGTGGTTCTGTCGAGATTACAAAGATCAATTACGCTCCCGCGAGGGGTTTCTGATTGTAGTGCTATTCTGGATCGTATTGGGCAGCCTTGGGGCTGTGCCGTTCATCCTGCTGGAACACCCAGATTTGAATTTCAGCGAGTCGATTTTTGAGTCTTTTTCAGGGCTAACAACCACGGGGGCAACGGTCATTACGGGATTAGACGAACTCCCTAAAGCGATATTGTTCTACCGCCAATTTTTGCAATGGCTAGGTGGAATGGGGATCATTGTGTTGGCAATTGCGATTATTCCAATGATGGGTTTGGGTAAGCTTTATCGAGCGGAAATGCCAGGTCCACTCAAAGATGAGCGAATGCAACCGAGGATTGCAGAAGTAGCCAAAATGTTGTGGCAAATTTATCTTTCGCTCACGATTTTATGTGGTTTGGCGTATTGGTTAGCGGGTATGACCCCCTTTGATGCGATTTCACACAGCTTTGCAACCATTTCGATTGGTGGATTTTCAACTCATGATGCGAGCATCGGTTATTTTAATAGCACCACGATTAACTATATCACGGTCTTTTTCTTACTGATTTCGTCGTGTAACTTCGCTTTGCATTTTACCTTGTTTAGCCAGTTGAAAGACCCGAAAGAGAAACGTAAAAGTACAGTGTTGCAACGTCTTTATTGGCGAGATTATGAATTTCGCTCCTTTATGTTTATCCAAATTGCTCTGTTTTTAATTTGTGTGATAGTGCTGGTATTCCACCAATATTTCAACAGGACAACCATTGATCAAGTATTGTTTGAAGCGGTGTCGATTTCTACCACTGCAGGTTTTGGGGTAACAGATTTCAGCCAATGGCCATCATTTTTACCGACCTTGCTTATTTTAGCCTCTTTTGTTGGCGGTTGTGCAGGTTCAACAGGTGGAGGATTGAAGGTTATTCGTGTGTTATTGCTCTATTTGCAAATGAATCGAGAAATTCACCGCTTTGTACACCCGAATGCAGTAAAACCGATTAAGCTTGGCAAATCAGTGCTTTCTGACCGTATCGAAGAGGGAATTTGGGCGTTTTTCTCTGCTTATATTTTTGTCTTTATTCTTTGTTGGCTGATGGCAATTTTATGCGGAATGCAGTCGTTCGATGCTTTCAACGCAGTATTAGCAAGCCTGAATAACCTTGGTCCCGCATTGGGTAGCGTGAGCACCAACTTCACCCAAGTGCCAGACAGCGCAAAATGGGTAATGACCTTTGCGATGGTGTGTGGGCGTTTGGAAGTGTTTACCTTGCTCGTGATTTTAAGCCCTGTTTTTTGGAAAGATTAACAATGAAAACCCTGATTTTATATTTTACGACCGATGGTCAAACCAAGAAGATTGCTGACAAACTAGCCGCACAAATCAGCCACGAAGTGGACGTGATTTCCCTACAAGATCAAGCGGTCGATTTTGCTGAAAAATTAGCAAATGCCGACCAAATTGTGATTGGTGCGTCGATTCGTTACGGGCATTTTAACCCGTTAGTGTACCGCTTTGTAGCAGAACACCAAGTGGTGTTAAATCAGAAGAAATCCGCATTTTTCAGTGTAAATTTAACCGCTCGTAAACCGAACCGCAGAACAGCAGAGAGTAACACTTACGTGCGAAAATTCCTTGCTAAAATTGCGTGGCAGCCAAACTATGTAGAAGTAATTGCTGGTGCGTTGCTTTACCCACGTTATAAATTCTTTGATCGCATGATGATTCAGTTCATTATGAAGCTGACTAAAGGTGAAACAGATGCTAGCAAAGAGTATGAATTTACCGATTGGGCTCAGGTGGAACAGTTCGGGAAGCTGTTGGATTTGGGGCTAAAGTAAAGAGATGTAAATTTTCTATCTAAAAATGAGATTATGCGTATAATCGCCCGCGTGTCCACAATCGTGGGCGATTTTTTATTTTAAGGAAAACAAAATGAGCATTTTAAAAGAGTTTCGTGAATTTGCGGTAAAAGGCAATGTAGTCGACATGGCAGTCGGTGTGATCATCGGTGGTGCGTTTGGTAAAATCGTTTCATCATTAGTAAGTGATGTGATTATGCCACCTATCGGTTGGATCATCGGTGGCGTGGATTTCAAAGATTTAGCAATCGAAATTGCACCTGCAAAAGAAGGTGCGGAAGCCGTAATGTTGAAATACGGTGCGTTCATTCAAAACGTGTTTGATTTCTTAATTATCGCAATTGCGGTATTTGCGATGGTGAAAATTATCAACTCACTTAAAAAAGCCCCAGAGCCAGAGCCAGAAAAAACACCAGAGCCAACGGCTGAAGAAAAATTATTGACTGAAATTCGTGATTTATTGAAAAAATAATTGCGATAAATAAAGAAAAAATAACCGCTTGTAGAGTGAATCTGCAAGCGGTTTTTTTATAGGTATATTGAACAAAATATCTGGTACATTTAAGTGATCGGAGTTCTTAAAATGGTAATGTATTCAATTTACTATAAAAAATGAGAATCGTTAATATTTGGTTAATTTTATGTTTAATTTTAAAGCTAAATGGAAATTTTTATTTATTTTTTTGTTATTTTTGTACCATTATGTATGGTTAAATTAATTGATATTATATTTTTAAGTAAGATATTTTCTGATAGAAAATACAACGAAGTAATCCAAATCTTATGCTATTTAATAATTGTGTCAATGATAGTTTTTTATAACATACCTCTTTTTTAAACTAAGTCAATGTTATGTTTCTTAATATAGGAGTATGGCTCTGTATTTATGTTATTTCTATCTGGTTTTGAGAATATATGGTTTAAAAATGGATTTGTTCGGCATTGAATTGAAGAAATAATATAAATTTAACCTCTTAATTATTAATAATAATTCTCACTATTGTTTATTTTTTGAAGTAGATCACAAAAGCAAAATTTTTTTGTTAAAAAAATGTGAAATTCCTTTTTTTTATACCTCTAAAGTGTCAGAATGAACACGCTTTTTACCTATGATTATTTTTTGGAGTGCATATGAAAAGTGTTAATTTTGATGTCGCAATTGTCGGTGCAGGGGGCGGTGGTTTGCGTGCCGCAATTGCAGCAGCAGAAGCAAATCCGAACTTAAAAATCGCTTTAATCTCAAAAGTTTATCCAATGCGTAGCCATACTGTGGCAGCAGAAGGTGGTTCAGCAGCAGTAATTAAAGATAACGATTCATTCGATAACCACTTTAACGACACTGTAGGCGGTGGCGACTGGTTATGTGAGCAAGATATTGTTGAATATTTCGTCGAGCATTCTCCAATTGAGATGACTCAATTAGAGCGTTGGGGTTGCCCTTGGAGCCGTCGTGAAGATGGTGAAGTAAATGTGCGTCGTTTCGGTGGGATGAAAATCGAACGTACTTGGTTTGCAGCCGATAAAACAGGCTTCCATATCTTACATACACTTTTCCAAACTTCAATGAAATACCCTAACATCGTGCGTTTTGACGAGCACTTTGTATTAGATATTTTAACCGACAATGGCGAAGCACGCGGTTGTGTGGCAATGAATATGATGGAAGGCACATTAGTGCAAATCAATGCATCTGCAGTGGTTATCGCAACAGGTGGTGGTTGCCGAACTTATCGCTTCAACACTAATGGTGGTATCGTAACTGGTGATGGCTTATCAATGGCATATCGTCACGGTGTGGCATTACGTGATATGGAATTCGTACAATATCACCCAACAGGCTTACCAAATACAGGTATTTTAATGACCGAAGGTTGTCGTGGTGAAGGTGGTATCTTAGTCAATAAAGATGGTTACCGTTACTTACAAGATTATGGCTTAGGACCAGAAACCCCAATCGGCAAACCAGAAAACAAATATATGGAATTAGGCCCTCGTGACCGAGTTTCTCAAGCATTCTGGCAAGAGTGGAAAAAAGGTAACACTTTAAAAACTGCAAAAGGCGTGGATGTGGTTCACTTAGACTTACGTCACTTAGGTGAAAAACATTTAACTGAACGTTTACCGTTCATCTGCGAATTAGCTCGTGCGTATGAAGGTGTGGATCCAGTAACTCAACCAATCCCAGTGCGCCCAGTGGTTCACTACACCATGGGTGGTATTGAAGTGGATATGCATGCTGAAACCTCAATCAAAGGTTTATATGCAGTGGGTGAATGTGCTTCTTCAGGCTTACACGGTGCAAACCGCTTAGGTTCTAACTCATTAGCTGAACTTGTGGTATTCGGTAAAGTGGCGGGTGAAAATGCGGCACGCCGTGCGTTAGAAGCAGGTCCTGCAAACCAAGCACAAATCGATGCACAAGCGAAAGATGTAGTTGCACGCTTAACCGCATTAGCGAACCAAGAAGGTAACGAATCTTACTCAGACATTCGTAACCAAATGGGTGATGCAATGGAAGAAGGTTGTGGTATCTACCGTACACAAGAAGGTATGGAAGGTGCGGTTAACAAAATCGAAGAGCTTAAAGAACGTTATAAACGCATTAGCGTGAAAGATAAATCAAGCGTATTCAATACCGATTTACTCTACAAAATCGAACTTGGCTTTATCTTAGACGTAGCACAATCTATCGCTTGCTCTGCGGTTGAACGTAAAGAATCTCGTGGTGCACACCAACGTTTAGACTTCACAGAACGTGATGATGTGAACTACTTAAAACACACCCAAGCATTCTACAATGCAGATGGCAAACCAACTATCAAATATAGCGATGTGAAAATCACCAAATCTCAACCTGCAAAACGTGTGTACGGTGCAGAAGGTGCAGCACAAGAAGCAGCGAAAAAAGCGGCACAACAAAAATAGGGGATAGCTATGGAAAAAATGACGATTGAAGTGCTTCGTTACAACCCAGAAGTGGATAGCGAACCACATTTAGAAAAATATGAAGTGCCATTTGATGGTCAAACTTCATTGTTAGATGCATTAAACTACATCAAAGATGAGTTACAACCAGAGCTTTCTTACCGTTGGTCTTGCCGTATGGCGATCTGCGGTTCTTGCGGTATGATGGTAAATGGCAAACCAAAATTAGCGTGTAAAACATTCTTACGTGACTACAGCGGTTATATGCGTATTGAACCACTTCAAAACTTCCCGATTGAACGCGACTTAGTGGTGGATTTAAGCCACTTTATTGATAGCCTTGAAGCAATTCAACCTTACATTATTGATAATAAAACGCCAGAGGGACAACGTACTAAACAAACTCCAGCACAGCTTGAGAAATATCGTCAATTCTCAATGTGTATCAACTGTGGTTTATGCTACGCCGCTTGCCCTCAATTTGGTTTAAACCCAGAGTTTATCGGTCCTGCTGCCTTAACCTTAGCTCACCGCTATAACTTAGATAACCGTGATAACGGTCGTGAACAACGTATGAAGTTATTAAGTTCTCAAAACGGTGTATGGAGCTGTACTTTCGTTGGTTACTGCTCAGAAGTGTGTCCAAAACACGTAGGTCCTGCTTCTGCGATTAACCAAGGCAAATTAGAAAGTGCGAAAGACTATGTTATTTCAATGTTAAAACCAAAAGGTTAAGGGGAAGTTATGACAACAAAACGTAAAGCCTATGTGCGTGAAGTAAAACCTACTTGGTGGACGAAGGTCGGTTTTTATAAATTCTATATGGTGCGTGAAGCAACGGCGATCCCAACGGTTTGGTTCTGTTTAGTGTTACTTTATGGTGTCATTTCATTAGGTAATGGTACATTTGATACTAGCTTCGTAGATTTCTTAAAAAATCCAATTGTGATCATCTTAAACCTTGTAAGTTTAGCGGCAATGTTGTTGCACGCTGCAACACTCTTCATTATGACCCCACAAGTCTTGGGTATTATGGTAAAAGGTGAAAAATTACCTGTGGCAACGGGTGCAAAAATTATGTGGGGTATTACCGCCGTAATTAGCATCATCGTATTAGCCCTTGCGTTATAGGAGTGAAATATGAGCAAACAAGACGTTATTAACAAAGCGGTAAAATCAAACGAACCGCCAGTATGGTTACTCTTTAGTGCAGGTGGCTCAGTCAGTGCGTTCTTCTTCCCTGTGGTGATTTTAATCTTCGCATTATTGTTACCATTTGGTATCGTTGATGCACAAACCATTATCGCATTCGCACACACTTGGATTGGTAAACTTGTAATCTTAGTATTAACTATCTTCCCAATGTGGGCAGGTATGCATCGTGTTCACCACGGCTTACACGACTTAAAAGTACACCTCCCAGCAGGTGGAGTGATTTTCTACGGATTATCAGCAGTTTACACAGTCGTTGTAGCGTACTTAACATTAAGCCTATAATGCTACTGCACAAGCGGTTAAAGATACTAAGAGCCTTGCAAATGAAAATTTACAGGGCTTTTTTGTAAATTTCTCTCACGCAAACCTTTGCTTTTCAAATACTTACCGACAAAATGAAAAAGAACGTGTAAAATGTCAACATACTTTTTTTGAATCAAGGATATAAAATGAATGCGATTGAAATTTTAGGTTATGTTGCGTCTATCTTAGTGGCAAGTTCATTTTTTATGAAAGATGTCGTTAAACTTCGTACAATTAACACGCTAGGTGCTATTGGTTTTGTGATTTATGGGCTGTTGTTGCCTACGTATCCTGTAGCATTTTTGAATACGTTGGTTGCAGGTGCGAATATTTACTATATTTGGCAAGCATTAAAGCAAAACAATACAAAATAAGACACACCACCTTCGGGTGGTTTTATTTTTATAAGCGGTTGTCTTTCTGCTTGAAATATAAAAAGAGCTGTTTTACCCTAATACCAATTTTAGAAATAACCTGAGAAACGATGAATCCAACCGATTTAAGCCAAGTAAAATGGCAACCGACCGCACCGATTGAAAATTTGCTCAAGCGAGCGAAAATAATGAAAAATATCCGTCAGTTCTTTGCAGATCGCGGCGTGTTAGAAGTTGAAACGCCCGTGCTGAGTGAATTTTCGGTAACCGATGTGCATCTTTCTACCTTCCAAACGCAATTTCTTCCGCCCTTTGAGCGAGAAACAAGGCCCCTTTATTTAATGACTAGCCCTGAATATCATATGAAACGCTTGCTTGTCGCAGGCTCTGGGGCGATTTATCAGCTCTGTAAAGTCTTTCGTAACGAAGAGGCAGGCAAACGCCACAATCCTGAATTTACGATGTTGGAATGGTATCGCCCCTATTTCGATATGTACCGTTTAATTAACGAAGTGGATGATTTATTGCAAGAAATTTTGGACTGTGAGCCTGCAGAGTCTTTTAGCTATCAATTTGTGTTCCAAACTTATGTAGGGTTAGATCCCCTTTCTGCAACCAAAGCCCAATTAGTCGAAAAAGCTCGCAAGTACGGTTTCCAATGCGATGACGATGAGAATCGCGATACTTTATTACAATTTTTATTTAGCGAAATTGTAGAAGCCAATATCGGCAAAGAACGTCCCACTGCGGTTTATCATTTTCCGTCGACCCAAGCTGCACTCGCCCAAGTGAGTAGTGAAGATCATCGCGTGGCTGAACGTTTTGAGTTTTATTATAAAGGCTTAGAGCTTGCCAACGGTTTTCACGAATTAGATGATACCAAAGAGCAAATTCGGCGTTTTAATGCGGATAATGTTGAACGCGAAAAAATGGGGTTGCCACTGCAAGCGTTAGATACTCGTTTCCTCGCTTCACTGGAAGCGGGAATGCCTGACTGTTCTGGGGTGGCATTGGGCGTGGATCGCTTAGTGATGATTGCATTGGGTGCAGAGCATATCCGTGATGTGATAGCCTTTAGTGTGGAGAGTGCGTAAAAACCGATTCTTTATAGCAATAGGCTTTTTAGTTCGGGTGCTTTCCTTTACAATCGCCTTATCTTTTGGATTATCTTCTTAGGACTTATGATGAAAAAATTTCTTCTCCTTGCAATGTTAGCAAGTTTTTTAACCGCTTGTGGGGTAAAAGGTGCACTTTATTTCCCAGAAAATGCACCTGTTCAACAAAGCCAAAACTAATAATAAGCGGTCGATTCCCAATTTATTTTTACAAACACAACGGAAACTATATGAACCATTTTGAATATAAAAATCAACAACTTTTTGCCGAAGATGTGGCAATTGCTGACATTATTAGCGAACACGGCACACCTGCTTATATCTATTCTCGTGCAACGCTTGAACGCCATTGGTACGCTTTTGACAACGCTTTTGGCTCGCACCCGCACTTAATCTGCTTTGCCGTAAAATCAAATTCCAACATTGCCCTGTTAAACGTGATGGCAAAACTCGGGTCTGGCTTTGATATCGTGTCGCAGGGTGAATTAGAGCGTGTACTGGCTGCGGGCGGCGAAGCCTCAAAAGTGGTCTTTTCGGGTGTGGCAAAATCGCACAGTGAAATTGAGCGTGCATTGGACGTGGGTATTCGTTGCTTCAATGTGGAGTCGATTCCTGAATTGCACCGCATTAATGAAGTGGCAGGCAAAATGGGTAAAATCGCACCAATTTCTCTGCGTGTTAATCCAGACGTGGACGCCAAAACTCACCCTTATATTTCCACAGGCTTGAAAGAGAATAAATTTGGCGTGAGCGTACAACAAGCACGTGAAGTTTACCGCTTAGCGAAAACCTTGCCGAACGTGAAAATTACGGGAATGGATTGCCACATTGGCTCACAACTGACCGAATTACAGCCGTTCTTAGATGCGACCGACCGTTTAATCGTGTTGATGGAACAGCTCAAAGAAGATGGCATCGAACTACATCACCTAGACTTAGGCGGTGGCTTGGGCGTGCCTTATAACGGTGAAGAGCCACCACATCCAACCGAATACACGGAAGCGTTGCTTGCAAAATTGGAAAATTACCCAAACTTGGAAATCATTTTAGAGCCAGGACGTGCGATCAGTGCGAATGCGGGGATTTTAGTGACTAAAGTGGAATATCTGAAATCAAACGAAGACCGTAATTTTGCGATTGTGGATACGGGTATGAATGATATGATCCGCCCAGCACTTTACGAAGCCTATATGCAAATTATCGAAGTAAATCAATCGCTTGATCGCGAAAAGGCAGTTTATGATGTGGTAGGCCCTATTTGTGAAACGTCTGATTTCTTAGGCAAAGGCAGAGAATTAGCGATTGCCGAAGGCGATTTAATCGCAATGCGTTCAGCAGGGGCGTATGGGGCAACTATGTCTTCCACCTATAATTCCCGCCTACAAGCGGTCGAAATTTTGGTAGATGGTGCAAAAGCCCACTTGATTAAAGCTAGGGCTGATTTTGCAGACTTGTGGAGATTGGAAAAATTAATTTAATTTCTCTAAAATAAAATTTCCAGTATAAAGCCCCAATGTGATCTTGAACTGAGCACAAAGGGGTTTTTCTTTTATTCTCTTTACTCTTTTACTCCAGGTGTGAAATCAGGCTACTGCTCAATGCTGAAAGCTCGAAATGCAATACCAATTTCAGCATAAGCCTGCGTTACTCTTATTGCTTATAGTTATATTCCAAATGAAAAAACTTTCCTCTGCTTTTTCGCACAAAATTTGTTCATTACTAAAATTTGGGATATTTTCTTTAAACAAGGCTTGAAAAACCTAGCATTTTCTGAGAAGGTAACTCCGTTTATTTTTGATAAAGGAACGTATTATGCATAATGATAATTTGAAAGAGCTAACCCTACGGGGGATGGTGTTGGGGGCGTTGATAACGGTACTGTTTACCGCATCAAACGTCTATTTAGGGCTGAAAGTGGGGATGACCTTTGCGTCTTCCATTCCTGCTGCGGTGATTTCTATGGCGGTGCTGAAATTCTTTAAAGATTCCAGCATTCTTGAAAACAATATGGTGCAAACACAGGCGTCTTCTGCGGGAACGCTGTCGTCCGTGATTTTTGTGTTACCAGGTTTGTTGATGATGGGCTATTGGCAAGATTTTCCATTCTGGCAAACAATGTTGATTTGTGCCGCTGGTGGTACATTAGGCGTGCTGTTTACCATTCCGCTTCGTCGTGCAATGGTCGTGAATAGTGATTTACCTTATCCTGAAGGCGTGGCTGCGGCAGAAATTCTCAAAGCAGGCAACCACGGAGAGGGCGATAGTGGCGTGAAAGATATTGCTTACGGTGGGATTTTTGCAGCAACGGTCGCCTTTTTTACTAACGGCTTACGTATAGTGGCAGATGGTGCAAGTGCGTGGGTAAGCAGTGGTAAAGCCATGTTCCAACTGCCAATGGGCTTCTCATTGGCGTTAGTCGGTGCGGGTTACTTAATTGGTATCGTAGGCGGTTTGGCGATGCTGCTTGGTGTAGCCCTTACTTGGGGCGTTGCCGTGCCGTATTTTACCGCACACGCAGATATTGCAGCGGATGCGAATATGGTGGATGTAGCAATGACGGTTTGGAAAACCAAAGTGCGTTTTATCGGCGTGGGAACCATTGGGATTGCAGCAATTTGGACGTTGTTAATTTTGATGAAACCGATGATTGAAGGGATGGTGCATTCGTTCCGTATGTTAAAAGGCAATGCGGGCGAATCGGTGGAACGCATTGACATTGACCTTTCGCCAAAAACGATGATTTATATCTTAATCGCAACGGTTGCCTTGATTGTGATTTCACTTTATCACTTTATCGCAGCTGCCCCAATTTCGCCAGAATTAGCGGTGTTATTGGTGGTGGTTTGTACCTTCTTAGCAGTCTTTATCGGCTTTTTCGTCGCGGCAGCTTCGGGGTATATGGCGGGCTTAGTGGGATCATCTTCAAGCCCAATTTCAGGTATCGGGATTATTTCGGTGATCGTGATTTCGTTGGTGTTAGTGACTATCGGCAACTCTGCAGGTTTATTTGAAACGGTAGATGGTCAGAAATTTTTGACTGCTTTAACGCTTTTCACGGCATCTATCGTTTTAACCACTGCGACCATTTCAAACGATAACTTGCAAGATTTAAAAACAGGTTTGCTCGTTCATGCGACACCATGGAGACAACAAGTTGCCTTGATTATCGGCTGTTTCGTCGGTGCGTTGGTAATAGCGCCAGTGTTAGAGATTCTCTACCATGCTTACGGCTTCAGCGGTGCGTTGCCTCGCCCTGATATGGATCCTGCACAAGCGTTATCTGCACCACAAGCAACGATTATGACCACCATTTCACAAGGGATTTTCTCAAATAAATTGGAATGGACTTACATTTTAAGCGGTGTGGGTTTAGGTGCAGTGTTGATTGTGATTGATGCTTTCTTGAAAAAAATCAGCGACAAGAAAATCGGTTTACCAGTGATCGCTGTGGGTATCGGTATCTACTTACCGCCATCAATCAATATGCCTGTAATTATTGGGGCATTTTTAGCGTGGTTCATTACCCGTCATATTGCAAACTATGCAAAACGCACAGGTAATAAAGCAGTAGTTGCTAAAGCAGAACGTTTCGGCACACTCTTTTCTGCGGGCTTAATTGTAGGCGAAAGTTTGATGGGTGTGGTGTTAGCGTTTGTGATCGCTGCTTCCGTTACTTCAGGTGGCTCTGAAGCACCACTTGCCTTAAACCTTGAAAACTGGGAAGGCGTGGCAGAAGTGCTTGGATTAGCGATCTTCCTCTTCGGTTTATTCTTATTTGCTAGCCGCGTGTTGCGTGCGAAGAGAGCGAAGTAAGTTAGGTTTGAAATTGAATGAGGTAAGGCATACAATATTGGGAGGCCGGGGTTAGCTACCAACTAACCTCTTCCCGATTGTATTAAGACAATCAGGCAATGTGCTACTGTCAAGCAACAACATTGCCCAGGTCGCCGATAGCACGAGATTTAACATAGAACCGCCTTTACTGGCGGTTTTTTCTTATGCCGAGGGTGTTGCCTTCTATCATTCATCAAAAATGTGATCTACATCATAAAACCAACACAAAACCATAGTCCAATCCGCACGAAATCGGTACTATATAACTCAAATTTGTTATTCAATCCTTTTCACAACTCACGGAGTATTTTATGGAATTTCGTATTGAAAAAGACACTATGGGCGAAGTGCAAGTACCAGCAGAAAAATACTGGGCGGCGCAAACCGAACGTTCACGCAATAACTTCAAAATCGGGCCGGAAGCCTCAATGCCGCACGAAATCATTGAAGCCTTTGGTTATTTGAAAAAAGCGGCAGCATTTGCTAACCACGATTTAGGCGTGTTGTCTGCGGAAAAACGCGATTTAATCGCACAAGCCTGTGATGAAATTCTAGCAAATAAACTCGACGACCAATTCCCGCTCGTTATCTGGCAAACAGGTTCAGGTACGCAATCGAATATGAACGTGAACGAAGTGGTAGCAAACCGTGCACACGTTTTACACGGTGGTAAATTGGGCGAAAAATCAATCATTCACCCAAATGACGATGTGAACAAATCACAATCTTCAAACGATACCTTCCCAACGGCAATGCACATTGCCGCATACAAAAAAGTGGTAGAAACCACTATTCCTGCGGTAGAACGCTTACAAAAAACCTTAGCAACAAAATCTGAGGCATTCAAAGATGTAGTGAAAATTGGTCGTACGCACTTAATGGATGCAACCCCATTAACATTGGGTCAAGAGTTCTCGGCTTATGCCGCACAATTACACTTCGGTTTAATCGCATTGAAAAACACGCTTCCACACTTACGTCAATTGGCATTAGGTGGCACAGCGGTAGGCACAGGTTTGAATACACCAAAAGGCTATGATGTGTTAGTTGCAGATTACATCGCAAAATTCACCGCTTTACCATTCGAAACAGCAGAAAATAAATTCGAAGCATTAGCAGCACACGATGCAATCGTGGAAACTCACGGAGCATTAAAACAGTTAGCGGTGAGTTTATTCAAAATCGCTAACGACATTCGCTTATTAGCGTCAGGTCCGCGTTCTGGTATCGGTGAAATTTTAATTCCAGAAAACGAACCAGGCTCATCCATTATGCCGGGTAAAGTAAATCCAACCCAATGCGAAGCGATGACGATGGTTTGTGCGCAAGTGTTAGGTAACGACACCACTATCTCATTCGTTGGTTCACAAGGTCACTTCCAATTAAACGTGTATAACCCAGTAATGATCGCAAACTTCTTACAATCTGCACAATTATTAGCAGATGCGTGCGTATCATTCGACGAGCACTGTGCGGTAGGTATCGAACCGAACTATCCACGCATTAAACAACAATTAGAGCAATCTTTAATGTTGGTAACGGCGTTAAATACCCACATTGGTTACGAAAATGCAGCGAAAATTGCGAAAACCGCTCACAAAAACGGCACAACATTGAAAGAAGAAGCGATTAACTTAGGCTTATTAACCGCTGAACAATTCGATGCTTGGGTTCGCCCAGAAGATATGGTGGGTAGTTTGAAATAGTGTTTAAGTTTTTAAAGAAAGTGTAACCAAACAGCAAGCGGTCAAATTTGCAAAGGAAATGGCATATTTGATCGCTTGAGTTTTGTATTTTAATGATAATTAACGATTCAACCACGCCATATAAGCCGCAGTACCTTCGGCAACTGATTTAAATTCGCCTGTGTAGCCCGCTGTACGTAAGGTAGTTAAATCCGCTTGAGTGAAAGTTTGGTAGCGTGATTTTAAGTGGTCTGGGAACGGGATGGTTTCAATTTCGCCTTTACCGTGGAATTTAATCACCGCTTCCGCCACCGCTTTGAACGATTCCGCTTTGCCTGTGCCAAGGTTGTAAATGCCTGAAATGCCATTTTGCCACGCCCAGATATTCACTTTCGCCACATCTTCTACATACACAAAATCGCGTAAAAATTCTTCTGAACCTTCAAACAATTTTGGATTTTCGCCTTTCAACATTTGATTGTTGAGGTGGAATGCCACGCTTGCCATTGAGCCTTTGTGCTGTTCGCGTGGACCGTAAACGTTGAAGTATTTGAAACCACATACAGGAGAATCTGCTTCAGGCAAGATTCTGCGAACATATTCATCAAATAAGAACTTTGAGTAGCCATACGCGTTTAATGGGCCTTCAAATTCACGTTTTTCGATAAAGTTATCTGAACGACCACCGTAGGTTGCCGCACTTGAAGCGTAGAAGAAGGGAATTTGGCGATCTAAACAGAAATGCAACAACTCTTTGGAGTATTCGTAGTTGTTGTGCATTAAGTATTTGCCGTCCCATTCGGTAGTAGCTGAACAAGCTCCTTCGTGGAATACCGCATCAATGTCACCAAAATCGTCGCCTGCGATAATTGAAGCAATGAAATCTTCTTTATCGCAATAATCTGCGATGTCTAAATCTACTAAATTGATGAATTTTTCCCCATTTTTGAGATTGTCCACCACTAAAATATCTTTGCGACCCATTTCATTTAAGGCTTTGACGATATTGCTGCCGATCATACCAAAGCCGCCAGTTACGATAATCATAGATTTTCCTTATGCTGATTAAAATTGCGGATATTATCGGTTGAACAGGGCGGATTTGCAAATTTTTGCTGAAAATTGACCGCTTGAAATGGAAGAAAGGTAAAATGAAAACTTATTGAACCCTCATTTTTACTCTTATTTTATTAGGCGAACAGCCTGAGCCAAGCAATCAGCGTTTGCATATTTGCAGTGCGGATTATCTTTAGAAGGGAAAGAGATCTTAACTTTTAATTACCGAAAAAAACCACCTAAATGGTGGTTTTTATTTACGCCTAAAATTTCAACAGCAGAAATGGTTAAAATCTGTTGCTGATTTGTTTTCCATTTTCGACTTATCCTTCGACAAGCTTAGGAATCGTCTCAAAAAAACTTACTTCGCTCTCGCAATTTGCTTTTTCAGCTTTTGCATTTTTTCTTTAATACGTTGGCGTTTGAGGGCGGAAATGTGATCCACGAACAGCACACCGTTGAGGTGATCGATTTCATGTTGAATGCAAATCGCAAATAAGCCATCTGCCTCGTAAATCACCTCTTCACCTTGGCGGTTTAATGCTTTGACCTTCACTTTTTCTTTGCGTGGCACTAACGCACGATGCCCTGGAATAGATAAACAGCCTTCCTCAATGCCCGTTTCGCCTTCACTTTCCAAAATTTCTGGGTTGATTAACACCACTTGGTTGGTTTTATCGCCCTCAATGTCGATGGTAATTACACGATTTAATACGCCTACTTGCGGTGCGGCAAGCCCGATGCCTTCGTGTTCGTACATCGTCTCAAACATATCGTCGATAAATTGGTTTAATTCTGCATCGACTTTTGCTACGGGTTCGCACACCGTTGCAAGTCGCTCATCTGGGTATAAAACGACCTCTAATACTGCCATTTTTGTGATCTCGCTCGAAAATTTTAAAAGATTTAGTTGGCTATTTTAGCCTTTTTCTTATGATTAGGGAAATTTTCCTTTTTTCTAGGCTTTATTTCGGAATGCGTCTAGTTTCTCTGCTCAAATTATTGCAAGTGCCACAAATAGGTGCTCAAAAAATCGCTCGCCTGTTGGCGGAAATAGACTTCGACCAATTTTGCCAATTCGACAAACAGCAACTTCGCCAAATGGGTTGGAACGAAAAGCAAATCCAGCGTTGGTTTCAGCCAGATCAGGCGTGGATTAATGTGGCACTTTCGTGGGCAGAGCAGGAGGACAACCGCATTCTGACCTTGTTTGATGATAATTATCCCTTTTTGCTACGCCAAATCAGCACCGCTCCGCCCGTATTATTCGTGAAAGGTTCGGTAGAAAGTTTGAGCTTACCGCAAATTGCGATGGTGGGAAGCCGTGATTTTTCCCATTATGGCGAATACTGGGCAGGCTATTTTGCCTCGGAATTAGTTAAAAATGGCTTTGCGGTCACAAGCGGGTTGGCGATTGGTATTGACGGCTTTTGTCATCAGCGGGTGGTAGCAGAAAAGGGCACCACAATTGCTGTACTTGGCTCTGGCTTGGCACAGGTTTACCCAGCACGACACAAAAAATTAGCAGAGCAGATAATTGAGACTGGCGGGGCATTAGTGTCGGAATTTTTCCCTAATCAGCCTCCAATTGCCGAGAATTTCCCGCGCCGAAATCGCATTATCAGTGGGCTTTCGTTAGGCACATTAGTGGTAGAAGCAACGATTAACAGCGGATCGCTCATTACTGCTCGTTATGCTTTGGAACAAGGTCGGGAGGTGTTTGCTCTACCAAATGCAGTGCAAAATCCTTATTCTGCGGGTTGCCATAAGCTCATTAAAGAAGGGGCATTATTGACGGAAAGCATTGAAGACATTTTGCAAGCAGTACAATATCAGTTGCAAAGAGAGCCTATGCAAGCAGAGCTGTTTGACGGTGAAACGCAAGCGGTGGATTCTGTGCCACGTTTTGCAAAATCGGCAGCCGTGCCAGTTGCAAAGACTTTGCCAGAAATGACCGCTTGCCAGCAGCAGATTTTCGAACAGATTAGCCTTGAACCGATAGCGATTGATGATATTGCCAAAGCGGTGGAGATGGATGTGTCGATGTTGTTGGTTGAACTTCTAAACTTGGAATTGTTAGGTGTGGTGAAATCGGTAAATGGTGGGTATGTTCTTGCTTAACCTTTTTCAGAGAGTGTATATATTTTTTACAAAAGATCGTGTTAAAAATTAAGAAAAATGCTACAATCTCTCGCTTTAAAAAATTAGACGTCTATTTTCTACACAAATTTTAGGGTTCATATGGCTACTGAGAAAAAAACAAAAGCTCCTGAACAGATTGAAAAAGCAGGGGTAAAAAGCAAGGGCTTAAATACGACATTATGGATTGTGGTGATTGTGCTTTTAGCGGTGGCGGCGATTGGTAATACTTATTTTGCCTCACACTTTGCACTGGTTGTTCGCGTGTTATTATTAGTGGTTTTAGTGGTTGGTGCAGTTGCTGTTGCAGCAATAACTAACCAAGGTCAAAAAGCGATCGGTTTTATGAAAGAATCTCGCACCGAATTACGCAAAATTATTTGGCCAACTCGCCCAGAAGCAACGCAAACTACGTTCATCGTGATTGCAATGTGTATCGTAGTTTCACTGGTATTATGGGGCTTTGATACTATTATCGTGGCATTAATTAATTTCATTACTAATCTATAAGGCTAAGCAAAATGAGTGAAGTAGAAACAACAACAGAAGCAAGTAAAAAACGTTGGTATGTACTCCAAGCATTTTCAGGATTTGAAAATCGTGTTGCGGTAACCTTACGTGAATACATCAAATTACATAAAATGGAAGATCAGTTTGGTGAAGTGTTAGTGCCAACTGAAGAAATCATTGAAAATGTGGGCGGCAAACGCCGTAAAACAGAACGTAAATTCTTCCCTGGTTATGTATTAGTGGAAATGGAAATGAACGATTACACTTGGCAGTTAGTTCGTAGCGTGCCACGTGTGATGGGTTTTATTGGCGGTACCGCAGATAAACCAGCCCCAATTTCAAGAAAAGAAGCAGACCGTATTCTTAACCGTGTACAAGAAACGGCAGAAAAACCACGTCATCGTAACGAATACTTCCCAGGCGAAAGCGTACGTGTTACGGAGGGTCCATTTGCAGACTTTACTGGTACAGTGGAAGAAGTGGATTACGAAAAAGGACGTATTAAAGTGTCTGTATCAATCTTCGGACGAGCAACCCCTGTTGAGCTTGAGTTCAACCAAGTGGAAAAACAACACGGTTAATTCAAAATTGGCAAAACAAAAAAGAAAACCGACCGCTTGGTTGGTTTTCTTTTTTGTGCTTTGTTATTGTGAAATGCTTGAAAAACGGCCACAATTTCGGTAAAATTCGCTACCAATTACGAGCCATTTTATATGGCTCGTATTTTTGTGTAGCACATCGTGCTTTTTATCATAGGGGAGCAAGCTTTGCTTGCGTTACCACCCACTTAGAGGAAACTTAAAAATGGCAAAAAAAGTCCAAGCATACGTTAAGTTGCAAGTTGCAGCTGGTATGGCTAACCCATCACCACCAGTTGGTCCTGCATTAGGTCAACAAGGTGTGAACATTATGGAATTCTGTAAAGCATTCAACGCTCGTACTGAGAGCTTAGAAAAAGGTTTACCAATTCCAGTAGTTATCACTGTATATGCAGACCGTTCATTCACTTTCGTTACTAAAACTCCACCAGCAGCAGTATTATTGAAAAAAGCTGCAGGTATCAAATCTGGTTCAGGTAAACCGAACAAAGATAAAGTGGGTAAAGTAACTTTAGAGCAAATCCGTCAAATCGCTGAAACTAAAGCAGCAGATATGACTGGTGCGACTATCGAAACGAAAATGAAATCAATCGCTGGTACTGCTCGTTCAATGGGCTTAGTGGTGGAGGAATAATACGATGGCTAAATTGACTAAAAAAATGAAAGCAATCCAAGCTGGCGTAGATTCTACTAAAGCGTACGAAATCAACGAAGCAATCGCAGTATTAAAACAATTCGCGACAGCTAAATTCGTAGAAAGCGTTGATGTTGCAGTAAACCTAGGTATCGATCCTCGTAAATCAGATCAAAACGTACGTGGTGCAACTGTATTACCACACGGCACAGGCCGTACAGCGCGCGTTGCTGTGTTCACACAAGGTGCGAACGCAGAAGCAGCAAAAGCAGCAGGTGCAGATTTAGTAGGTATGGAAGACCTTGCAGAGCAAGTGAAAAAAGGCGAAATGAACTTTGACGTTGTTATCGCTTCTCCAGATGCAATGCGTGTTGTAGGTCAATTAGGTCAAGTATTAGGCCCACGTGG